>ERZ791906.726-NODE-726-length-32717-cov-4.133152_pt1 | contig 32717 bp, 26 predicted proteins | sample MGYA00510146_ERZ791906 | MGnify/ENA primary metagenome ERZ791906 (study PRJEB30046, sample SAMN00792096) | human gut metagenome | study: EMG produced TPA metagenomics assembly of the A metagenome-wide association study of gut microbiota in type 2... | reverse complement strand
TGACTCTTAATCAGGGTGTCCAGGGTTCGAACCCCTGATCGCGCATTAAAGGTACCAGTTTTACAGATGGCTGTGGGGTTGGTGCTTTTAAATAAGCGCGATTAGCTCAGTTGGTAGAGCACCTGACTCTTAATCAGGGTGTCCAGGGTTCGAACCCCTGATCGCGCACTAAAGGTACCAGTTTTGCAGATGACTGCGGGGTTGGTGCTTTTTTTATGCCATTACAATCCGGGAATACAACATGTCTTACACCCGTAGATTAAATCGGCATATTCTGACACCCGAAGCATTCCATTATTTTATGCAATTTTCCGCAAATATTTTTTTGGAGTACATTACATGAATATTCATATTATAATATATATTATTTCCGCCGTGATATTTCTGGTTCTTTTCATCATTCTCATCCGCTTTCTCACCGACAAAAAAAGACTGCTCGCCGCTGAAATAAAGGGGCGCTATAACTCCACCGCTCTCCTCACGCCTACAGAAGCTGCTTTTTTTCCTGTTATCGATGAAATCGCCGCCGACTATGGGCTGTATCTCTTCTCGAAGGTGCGCTTTGCCGACGTCGCTAAGACCGCCCGCGCTGAGGACTATAGCACATATATGAGATACTTCGGCAAAGTAAAATCCAAGCATCTCGACTTTGTGCTGTGCGATTCGGACTTCATTCCGGTGGTTGCCATTGAGCTTGATGACCCCTCCCACCTTAACAAGCCCAACCGCGAAAATGACCTTCTAAAAGATGTCGTACTCGAAAGCATCAACCTTCCGCTCATCCGCGTTCCGGCTGCGAAACGCTATGACAAAAAGAAGCTTGCAAGAAAAATCGCTGAATTTTGCTGAGCCATCAGGCGCCACCATGCATGAAAAAGGCAATGTGCCGCGGCTCTGCTTTTTCATTCTGTGGCATGTAATGATTCGAGTATCAAAACATACTAATCTAATTTATGAGTGTATAACGTATTATGTTTATGCATATCAGCTCCGTTGTCCGAAGCTTAGATGTTCTAAGAACATCTAAGCTTCTCCCAAAAGTCGTGATATGCATAAACATAATACGTTATACACAGCTAGGTATATATAGCATATTTTGACACCCGAACCATATAATTATAAGTTGACAGCTTTAACGGATTGTAGTATTTTTAATATAATTTGTTGACAGGTCAACATTTATGTCATGAATACATACACGAACAAGAGGTGCCCCATGTTCAATCGTTTTGAACAATTCACAACAGCCATTTCCCAGATTAACAAGAGTGTCCAGCGAATCAAGTCGACTGAGGTTAACTCCTACGGTCTGAAGGCTAACCACGTTATGATACTTTTTCAGTTAAAAAAGAATCCTGCCGGCTTAACTCCCTCACAGCTATGTGAGAACTGCGAGGTCGACAAGGCTGCCATAAGCCGTTCACTCAAAGAGCTGACAGGCAAGGGCTTTGTCCGCGAAGCGGAACCGGACGGCAGAAAATACCGCATTCCGCTCGTTCTTACAGCCTCCGGCACTGACGCCGCACAGCACATAGAAAAAGCAATCCAGAGTGCCGTTGAAATCGGCGGAGCCGGATTAACCGACAGACAGCGCGCTGAATTTTACCACTCACTGCTGCTGATCGCACGTAATCTCGAAGAGTATTCCGGGACTTAACATACATCTGCGAACCAGTGCATTTGACGGCTGTATTTCAACCGGACTGAATTAGAAATTTAAAATCTTATAAAGAGAGGTTTTCCCACATGCATCCATTAAAAAAGCTATACTGCCGCACATTTCAGACTGTCTTCAAGCTTGCAATCCCGTTCCTTCCATACCGCTCCCCTGAGCTTCTTCATGGAATGGACGAGCTCATAGACAAGCTGAAAGCCCTTAAGCTTAACCATGTTCTTCTTGTCACAGACAAGGGAATCCGCAGCCTCGGGCTCACAAGCCGTCTTGAACAGCTTATGGAGCAAAACAATATTTTCTGCACCGTATATGACGGCACTGTTGCCAACCCTACCACGGACAATGTCGAGGAGGCTCTGCATTTATATAAGGAAAACAACTGTAAGGCTCTGATCGGCTTCGGCGGCGGCTCCTCGATGGACTGTGCCAAGGCTGTCGGTGCCTGCATTGCACGTCCTAAGACTCCGCTTATGAAAATGAAGGGTATTTTGAAGGTTATCCGCCCACTGCCACCGCTTTTTGCAGTGCCGACCACTGCAGGAACAGGAAGCGAAACCACCCTCGCTGCTGTCATCACCGATGCAAAGACGCGTGTCAAGTACCCAATCAATGATTTTCCTCTTATCCCAAGGTACGCCGTGCTTGACCCGGAGGTTACGCGCTCACTTCCTCCATTTATAACCGCCTCCACCGGGCTTGACGCCCTGACGCACGCGGTTGAAGCATATATAGGACGTTCCACCACCAAAAAGACCCGCAAGGCGGCGCTCAAAGCAGTTCAATTAATTTTTGCGAACCTGCAGACCGCCTACCATGATGGCAATAATATGACTGCAAGAAAAAATATGCTTCACGCTTCTTACTACGCCGGTGTAGCATTTACAATATCCTATGTCGGCTATGTGCACGCTGTGGCACACTCTCTTGGCGGAAAATATAACATTCCCCACGGACTTGCCAATGCCGTCCTGCTGCCGGTGGTTCTGCGTGATTACGCTGCAGCAGCTCAGAGAAAGCTCCATGACCTTGCCAATGCCGCCGGACTGTCCGATGAAAATGACACCGACTGTGTAGCTGCTGAGAAATTCATCTGTGCCATAGAGGGCATGCTCGACGAATTTTCACTCGGACGCACCCTTGCCGGCATCAAGGCTGAGGATATTCCTGAGCTTGCCCGCCACGCAGACGCCGAGGGCAACCCGCTCTACCCGGTTCCGGTGCTTATGTATGCGAAGGAGCTGGAGCATTTCTACCATGCAGTGAGCCAATGACCAACGAAAACCATCACTTATTACATGAATAAGAGGAGACCCCCACATGACCAACTCAGAAATCCAGGAGCTGTTAAGCTCCCAGCGAAGCTTCTTTGCCACAGGAGCCACACTTAAGACAGAATACAGAATATCAGCACTGAAAAAATTGAAGTCAGCCATTAAAACACATGAAGCTGATATTATGGCCGCCTTAAAAAAGGACCTCGGAAAGGGTTCACAGGAAAGCTATATGTGTGAGGTCGGACTCACACTGAGCGAAATAAGCTACATGCTCTCCCATGTAAAGCGCTTTGCGCGTGAGCGCACCGTGGCAACACCGCTCGCCCAGTTTGCCTCAAGAAGCTATGTAAAGCCGTCGCCCTACGGAAATGTGCTTATAATGAGCCCATGGAATTACCCTTTTCTTCTCACCATGGAACCGCTTGTCGATGCCCTCGCCGCTGGAAATACCGCTATCGTCAAGCCAAGCGCCTACTCGCCGGCAGCCAGCGAAATTATCGGTAAAATAATCTCCGAGATTTTTCCCCCTGAGTACGTTGCAGTTGTAACAGGCGGACATGCAGAGAACACCTGTCTTCTCGATGCCGGCTTCGACTACATCTTTTTTACCGGGAGCAAAGCCGTCGGAAAGGAGGTCATGCGCCACGCAGCGGAGCACCTTACCCCGGTCACGCTTGAACTCGGCGGAAAGAGTCCGTGCATAGTAGCTCCTGATGCCAACTTAAAGCTTGCCGCGAGACGAATTGTATTCGGAAAATATCTGAACTGCGGGCAGACCTGCGTTGCCCCCGACTATGTTCTGTGCCACCGCAGCGTATATGAGAAATTCATAGAATATCTTAAGCAGGAGACTATCAGGCAGTTCTCCGACAAACCTCTTGAGAATCCTGAGTACGGAAAGATAATCAATGAAAAGCATTTTAACCGTATTCTTGGCCTTATAGATAAGAAAAAGGTTATTCTGGGCGGTGCCGCGGATACTGCCGCCCTGCGCATTGAGCCTGTCATAATGCGCGATATTACCTATGATGATGCCGTCATGCAGGAGGAAATCTTCGGGCCGCTGCTGCCCGTCCTCCCATACGATGACGAGGACGCAATGATAGAAAAAATCAACTCGCTTGACCATCCATTAGCGCTCTACGTCTTTTCAGGAAACAGGCACTTTATCAGAAAAATCACTTCCGGCATAAGCTTCGGCGGTGGCTGTGTAAACGACACAATAATCCACCTCGCCACCTCCAACATGGGCTTCGGCGGTGTCGGCGGCAGCGGAATGGGCTCCTATCATGGACGCGAAGGCTTTGACACCTTCACCCACAAGAAAAGCATTGTCGACAAAAAGACCTGGCTCGACCTGCCTATGCGCTACCAGCCGTACAGCTCATTTATGGACAGGATGATACGGATGTTTCTGAAGTAAAAGCTGCCCGATAAAATAGGATTGTAAAAAAGTCCCCCAAAAACCACTCAAACCATGAGGTTTAAGCAATTTTGGGGGATAATAAATTATGCCAATAACTTACAACTCAATGATTCATTTGCACTTTTTCTTCCCGCACCCTAATGCCTCCGCCAGCTCATCAAGCGACTTCTTAAGCTGGCACAGGTGCTTATTAAGCTTCTTGTGCTTATATGCAAAGCACCGCATTTTACCTTCATAGCCTTTGCCCATATAACAGCACCCACATACTGACTAAGTCTTGATACATTATATGAGGGTGAAGCGAAAAGGTTCTTAATATCAATTGTTTAAATATCCTTCAAGCTCTTCAACAAGTTCAAATACTCTGGTTGCAGGAACCATTGCAGACATACTTGATATTTTTGCATCCCAAAATTCCTGATACATTTTTCGTGCACGTTTTTTTGCATCCTCCAGAGGACCTTTCTCTGACAAGACATCAAATAAATCTTCTCTGGTTTTGGAATACATTTTTTCCTGAATTTTCTTTATTTCACTAACCTTTTTCGGTTTTAGGCTCAATCACTCACCTCCCAGTCAATCAATTTTTTAAAGTAAGGATCCGCGCCATATCGTCCTTCCATATACTGTTTAGAATAATTTTCATCATTGCGTGGCTTATTTCCGCCTTCCTTCCTAAAATCAACAAGCGAATATAAAACAGATTCATCATATCCATTGATAGCAGAAAACCATATTTCATCTCTTCTAAGCACATCATTACTCATTGTTGTAAGATCATGCGATGTAAACAATAGCTGAGCTGTGCCACTATTTATTTCCCTGTCAGTAAATAATTCTATTATTTTTCTGAGAAGCAAAGGGTGCAGTTTTGCATCTAATTCATCAATTAAAAATAACGAATTTTTTTCAATACCGCTTAACAGGATTGGAATTATACTTATAATCTTTTTCGTTCCTCCCGATTCTTCTGAAAGACGTAAGGTTTTCTTCTCCCCGGATGATAATTCATGTATTGTATATATTTCATCAATGGAACCATCTTCCTTATATTCAACTCTTATATCGCAAATATCAATTCCCATTGATTGTATTACATTACATACCCTTACTTTGTCATTCTCAATCCGATCAACTAATATACGTCGATCCACATTAGGTTTGTCGTAATTTAACACCTTAATCTGCATAAAGAAGCTCATTGCCCTATCAATAACCGGTATATTCTTTAACATAGCTATATAAGAAAAAAGCGGAAGGCTTTCATTCATATTCTCTATGTCTATTCCCTCTAGTTCTTCACACAGATATACACCTTCCTTATCTCTCTCAAACACAGCTTTTACGGCACCGTCTTCCTCCATGTAGAGATTTTCAACAATAATATTTTCATTATTTAACTCAAACTCATATCTATACTTATACTTATCAACCTGAAATAATACATTATACTTTGTCGGTTTGTCTTTGCATTCATCATCAAATTTATAATATGATGAGAACGTGTGTCTATCTGTTAATCCTTCCTGCAATTGTAAAATAGAGGTCTCCCCTAGCTCCTCATTCTTTTTTTTCATAAAAGCAAGCTGTATTAAAGGCTGCATAACAATGAAACGCAGTTCATTAAGAGCCATAATCACACTACTTTTGCCGCCACCATTCGGTCCGTATATTGCACAGACCGGTAGCAGCTTCTCTTCATCATTAACTTTAAGCAATGAATTCTCAAATTCATTAATTGGCTTAGCGGTAAAATCTATGGTTGCCTCTTTTCTATATGAACGATAATTTTCAAAAGAAAATTCATAAATCATCTCTATACCTCCGTGAGATTTTTTCTCATATAGATTATATACCACATAAAATTTTATTATTCAATATATTGTGAGAAAAAATCTCACGCTTATTTTTCATATCAGCATACAATACAAAAAAGACCTGATATCTTTAATTTCATGTCTTATATTGTCTGCTGCCTGTCTATAATCATCTTATTGATAGGCGTCCCCAGCCCCGAGAACCGCTCCTCATACTCGGTCATGATATTTCCCTCATTCATCTTCTCATCGTTGTGAAGGTCGTAGGTCAGCTCCTTGATATGCCAGCCTGCCGGCTCAACCTCCTCAACGGAGAAGTCAAACAGGACTCTGTTGTCTGTCTTGAACTCTATCTGTCCGTCCTTTTTAAGTATCTGATTATAGCGCGCAAGGAACTGTCTTGAGGTAAGGCGCCTCTTCGCATGCCTGTCCTTCGGCCATGGGTCGGAAAAATTGAGGTATATGCGGTCAACCTCGCCCTCTCCGAACACATCCGTAATCTCCTCGGCATCCATTCTGATAAAAATAATGTTCGGAAGCTGCGCCTCCTCCTGCTTTTCAAGTGCGCGGATAAGCACACTTGAATATTTCTCAATTCCCACATAGTTGACATCCGGGTTCTCAGCCGCAAGCTGCATGATGAATCTTCCCTTACCCATACCGACCTCTATACGGATCGGATTGCTGTTGCCGAACAGCTCATTCCATCTGCCCTTGTATTCCTTCGGCTCATTTACAACATATTCACTCTCAACCATCGCCTCTCTGGCACCGGGTACGTTTCTAAGTCTCATTTTATTCTCTCCTAATCATTTCTAACAATTCCGGAATATCATGCTTTAAGGTGTCAAAAACAACCCTTAAATCCACATTTCCATAGTCGTGCACAATGCGATTTCTCAGTCCGTATAAGGCATTCCACGGAATATTATTGCATTGCTGCTTATATTCATCGGACAGCTTTCGTGCATTTTCGGAAATTTGTATCATTCGAAACAGCATGGAATCCAAAAGAATTTCATTTGTGGAAAATTCCGTTATGTCAATATTTTTCATATGAAGCACAATAAATTCCAAGTCCTGCTGAATTTTATATGCATAATATCGGTCATTCTTCACATTATCCATATATCCTTATTCCGTCCCTCAATACTTCCTTTATCAGTTCCATGTTGTCGTTTAATTGTGACACATCAAGCAAATCAACCCTTTTGTGCAACGCGGTTCTGATTTCCTCGACCAAGGCATAAAATTTCAAGCCATGCACATCTCCCGAAATTATAAGGTCGACATCACTGTTCGGCTTTGCCTTTCCTTTGGCATACGAGCCAAAAAGAATACAGAAATCCACTTCGTATCTTTCAAATACTTCTGAGCACTTTGACTTTATATCTGCAAGCTCTAATATTCCATTCTCCTCATCAATCAGATTTACTTCGGACAATTTCTGTAAAATATACTTATATTTGATGCTTTCCGATTTATCCTCATCGTTCTCATAGGATTTATATGAACGAAGTGAAATTCCGATCAAATCAGCTGCCTGCTGCTGCGTTAATTTCTTCTCTTTTCTTATATTCTTTAATTCGCCCATTTTGCACCTCCATAATCATAATAGTGTATTTTTTGCACTTCGTCAATTATCAAGGTGTAAATTTTGCACTTTCAAAAATCCAAAAATGTATTTTATATTCTCCCAAACTCCCTCACCGTCTCAATATACATCTGCGGCAGTCCGACATCATAGGACTTACCCTTTATGCGGCAGCCCATCATACCTGTTGTGGCTCTAACCTCCTCAAGTGCATCCGTGAGCTGTATCTCACCGCGGCTTTCCTTATTTTCACGGATATTTTTTTCGAGAACCTTGTACACCTCCTCCGTGAGGATATACTGCCCGAATACTGCAAAATACCTGCTGCCGTTCTTGCACCTGATGCCAAGATTCTCCTCTGCATAGTCCACTGTCGGCTTCTCATATATGCAGTCTAAGCGCATCTGCTCCTCCTTAGGGCTCTCCCACACGCCGTGCATAATGCCGTAATGAACCACCTGCTCCTTAGGCACCTCATGCATGGATACCACCGGAAGCCCATAAGCCTCGTAGCAGTCTATAAGCTGGCTTGAGCAGGTCTTTCCTATATAGGATTCATATATCATGTCTCCGAGAAGCAGAAGCACAGGTTCGCTCTCAGCGAAGTCCCTGCTCTGGTACACAGCGTGCCCGAAGCCTCTTCTCTCATCCTGATAGGCATAATGAATCATTCTGCCTATCTTCACCAGATTATCCTCGTACTTCTGCTTATCCTCAGGAAGCTTGTCATAATTTTCCTTGGACATAGGGGCAAAAAATGACTCATACAGCTTCTGCTCCTCACGTCCGATGATGAGGCACACCTCCTCTATTCCCGACTGTACAAGCTGCTCTAAAAGCACCATGATAACCGGCTTGAAGAGCCCATCCTTATCGAGAACCGGAAGAAAATCCTTCTTGATTGCCTTTGTCGCAGGGTAAAGTCTGGTTCCGAAGCCCGCCACGGGAATAACCGCCTTTCTCACCGCCTGCTTAGGCTTGAGCGTGAGCGGAAATGCCTCCATGCCACGCACATTGCTGAGATAATCTATGACAGCCTTCTGACATTCCTCATCCTTAGCAAGAAGCTGCACTGTTCCGTCCCCCTGTGAGCCTACACCCTTGGCGCCATATATCCACTTGTCAAGCTCCTTATCGTAAAGAACCGAGTGGAGAACCGGGGATTTAAGCTGTGACGGACATGCCGGCGCTACCTTTTTGTCAAAGTTTTCCTGCACCGTGCGCATCAGTCCGCCAAGTCCCTTTGCATCACCTGACTCTAACAGGCGCACTCCTTTTTCAATGTACTCCCTGTTATCAGCTCCTAGTGCCTCCTGAACCGCACGTTCCTTGTCATTCTGCGCAAAAGGGTAGCATTTGTTGAGGTCTGCAAGAATTTTTACCGTATCCTTTCCCGCCTTAAGGTCTGCAATTACCCAGTAGAATGTGCCTCCAAGCTTTATCGTCTGCACTCCCACCTCATTACTGTCAAATGTCATGTGGACCGGCTTGACTCCGAATGCACAGGCCTGGTCAAGTCTGCCGCACCTTGACGGCGTCCTCTGCTCACCTATGAATGCAATATTCATCTCACCGATTGTGTTTAACTTAAGCCCATATATCTGATTGAAGCCGCGTGCCGTGAGAACACATATAGCGGCACTTGATGACAGTCCGCTCTTAATCGGAAGCGTACGTCTGGTTATGTGAATCCTCAGACCGCCGACACTGTAATGCTCATTTATATATGAAGCCACACCTGCAACATAGGAAAAATATCCGCCCTCACACGCAGTCTTTCTAAGAACCTGCGTATCCATCGCACAGGTAAAGGTCTCCTCTCCAAGGTCACTCTCTATTATGAATTTATCCGCCGCCTCAACGGTGGCATATATACCTTCCTCAATTCCTGTTACAATCGCCTCACCCGGTATAATTGCCGAATTGATGTTCCGGTGAAGCCCCGCCCAGTCGCTATGCTCTCCGAACAGACACAGACGTCCCGGCACGAACAGTTCTATTCTCTCAGACATATTCCCTCTTTTCCGGATGACAATGTGCTTATGCGTCCTGCGCTTATCATCCCTATTTTTATTTATAATGTTTTTCTATTTGCTTTCTGACATTGTGCTTTTTAGTCTGATTCAATATTTTCGGGTAAAAATCAGCCTATACCCTTATAATTCTACCAGACAATCCCCCATGTTGCAATTTTTTTGTGGAAAACGGACGTATAATGTACTACAATGAAGTCTGTGGGAGGGATATTTGCTCCCGTGTAATATAAAAAATAAATCGGAGTCCATCATGAACCATAGAATAAAACCACCGTCAAACATACTCAGCACATATACACGAAAGCACGGCCATCTGCGCACACTGTTCGTGCTAATCGCCTGCTTATCCATGCTCACACTCAATATCCGGCCGGATATTGTCTATGCAGATAATCAGTCCACGAACACGGACGAATATCCGATACCACCTGAAATTGAGTCCGGCAACTGCATTCTTATGGATGCCGACAGTAGAATTGTCCTGTATGAAAAAAACAGCGACGAAAAATGTTACCCTGCCAGCGTCACCAAGCTGATGACCGCACTGATTGTCGCAGAAAATGCCAATCTGAGCGACACTCTGACCGTGAGCGCCAACGCAGTATCCAGCGTAAAATACGGCGACGCAAACGCAGGACTTAAGACAGGCGAGGAATTCAGTGTTGAACAGGCACTCAATATGATGCTTATTAAATCAGCGAATGATATTGCCTATGCTCTTGGCGAACATGTCGGAGGCTCGGTCGCCAATTTTGCCAATATGATGAACAAAAGAGCGGCTGAGCTTGGCTGTCTTAACACTCACTTTACCAATGCAAGCGGTCTTACCGATGTCAATCACTACACGACCGCCTATGACATGGCTCTTATATGCCGTGCGGTGCTTGATTACCCTGTCATTATGAATGCGATATCATATAAGAAATCATATTCCGTACCTCCGACGAACAAGACCTCCGACACACGTTATTACAGACTGTCGCACAGCATGGTAACAGGAAAATACCTGTACGAATATTGTATCGGAGGAAAAACCGGCTACACGGATGCCGCAGGACACACCCTTGCCACATTTGCACAGAAGGACGGAATCCGTCTGATATGCGTCATATTCAACTCAACCGATGAACAGCGCTATATTGATACCACTGCCTTATTTGAATATGGATTTAACAATTTTCACAAGCTTAATATCTCACAGAATGAGGATACCTTCAGCTTCAATCAGGGCTTAGGGCTTGGCGGTTTCGGAATAAGCGGAAAGGCCTTGAATATAAATTCGGATATATGCCTGTCCGTGCCTGACTCCGATTGTGTCATAATTCCGGTCAATGTCTCCTTCGGCGACCTGACCAAGGAAATTATATACAGACAGCACGGCAGCCCTTCAGATACGATAAACACCGACAGTGAAACGGCGTCAGCTGCTTCTGACGACAGCAATACCGCCTCAAGCATACTTGCAGATATCTATTACTACTACGGCGCACATGAAGCAGGACACACCAGCCTGTATTTTTCCGGGGCGGCAGCGTCCGGTGACATTCCTTCCGATAACCGGAAGCCGGCAGATGGCTCCGCTGCATCCGATAGCCAGTCTCAATCCGGCAGCTCTGCTGCATCCGATTCAGCCCTCCCATACCTGGCATCGGACACCTCCGCCTCACCTCTGTCAAATGCGGTTACCGTGACCGGGCATTTTATCTACATCAACCTCTGGTTGTTCATCAGCATCGTATGTGTTTTTATTCTGATTGTGCTGTTACTTATTATAAATGCAAAAAAGAACCGCCATGGTCTGCGGTTCTGATTATGATTTCTTTTTCTGTCTCTTATCGCGGCGGCGCTTGCGGACTTCCAGCTGTCTCTGCCTGACCTCCTCAGCGCCCGCCTCGCCTGTAAGCTTAAGCACCCTTGAGGCATAATACTTCCCGTTGTCATCCTCCCTGACTCTGAAACGCCCCTTGATATATCCATGCTCCTTACATTCGGCAAGGCAGTAATGCATCTTGGAATTCATTGAGAACCAGCGAATCTTCTTCCGCGCGGTCTGTCCGCACAGATAGCACCTTGTGGACAGGAGACGCGTATTGTTCACCAGCTCCTCCTTAGTATCATATCCTTTGGTAATATATTTCTCATAGGTTCCGTAATTAACTCTTATCTCGTCCTTGACACCTGCAGGTATTCTATAGGTATCTATCGAAAAATATCCCCCTACCCTTCCAAAATCAATACCCTCAAAGACCTTAGCTGTATACTCCGCATCACTTATTGCACTGTGAAAGTCTATATTTTTCTCAATTCCCAGCATATCGACAGCCGTTTCCAGCGACCTTCTTGACTTTCCGTCTTCCTTGTCAATCGAAAAAAGCTTCTGTATATCATAGTAAAACAGCGGATATTCCAGGGGATTCCCTATGCCGAAATATTTCATGTTGCGCTGCAGCTCCACAAGATCCGAAGTCCCCCAGGTGCACATTCTGTACTCTCCGTCCGCACTGCACCAGTCAAGAAAATCCTTCACCGCATCCTCAAAATCCCTTCCGTCCTCCAGAAGCTCCTCCGTGACATGCGTAAGTCCCTTCGCAATATAGTGAAGCTCCTTGTATACCTTCGGCTTAATATAACACGAAAAGCTGTCGATACGCTGCATATCATCATCCAGCTTCACGGCACCTATCTCAAATATCTCGAACGGAAGCTCCGCAACCTCATCGCTCTTGCCGTTCGGACACTGATTCCATTCCAAATCAAATACAATATATCTCATATTAATTATCCAATCCTCACTTCCCCGGCATCCATATCCGGGAGCTGCCCGCAGCATTCCGGGCATTTTTGTATCAAATCACTGACTCACAGCTTTAAAAACATTTATCATTATATAAAAAAATTCTATTACTAGCAATGTTTTTTTACCGAAAGCAGCTTTAAGTATTCCGGATAACTTTCTTTACCAAATCTTAGTTTTCGTTTCGTTGCTACATATTAATATTGGTAGTATAATTATTTTGGTAGTGTGCTTAAGTGAAAGTACTATCATGACCCCACAAGGAGACCTTTAATGAATATAAACTTTAAGAAAAAAGGCTATAAAATCGCTTTAATATCTTTAATAATATTAATTCTTTTCTTTTTTTCCGTAATTTATTGCACCAACCAAATAAGCAATGAGCTGGAGCACCAGCTTGAAACTAATCTGATTGACGTTGCCAACCAGAATGCTCTTGCCATAAGCAACCAGCTCAATGACAACTACATGCTTTTAGATAGTCTTTTTGCCGAGATTAAGGAGCTTCCCGGAGACATATCCGGAAACGTCATGCTTCTCAAGGGCTTTGTCAAGGCTGACAATCTCAAACGCATAACCTACTGCACCCCCGATGGAACAGCATACACCACAGACAATGTCGTAACAAACCTATCCTATAGGGAGCTTTTCAAAAGAGGACTGCAGGGCAAGTCGACCATCACCGGTGTACTGACAGATGCCCTCCGTCCTGATACCGATGAAAAAATCATTATTTTCTCATCCCCTATGTATGACGATACAACGAATGAGCTTCTCGGTGTTTTCGGTCTTGTGTATGACGCTGAGGTCATCAATGCCTCCTTGCAGGTGGAATGCTTTGAAGGGCAGGGCTGCAGCTTTGCCACCAATGAAGCCGGTGATATATCCATTGCCATGAGTTATGATTCCATACAGCTTTCACAGAACCTGTACACCGACATATTATCCAGGAATCCCGGCAACACAGAGGTAATCAATACCATCCGCCGAAATATTTCCTCCAACACACCTAACCTCGGAAAATTATTTATAGATTCTGTTGAATACTACTACTACAGAACGCCTATTCTTATCGCCGATGGGGAGATTGTCTGGAATGTGTTTACGCTGGTTCCTACAGATTATTTATTACAGCGTATCAAGCCTGTCCGCAACACACTGTATCTTATGATATTCCTAAGTATCCTTCTGGTTATTGCGGCAATGGTATCTTACCTGATTATATTCAGCTCCCAGAGGCGCCTTGTACAGCGTCTCGCTTACAGAGACTCCTTGACCGGAGGTGCCAATTATGCATACTTTAAAAGGCAGCTTCTCACTAAGTCCAGAAACCGCTGCGGATATATAATCTCAATGGACATCCAGCATTTTTCGAATATCACCATAACTGCCGGAAATGCTGCCGCCGATGACATGATTAAGAAGACATGGGCGCTTATAAAACAAACGATAAAGGATAATGAATATGCTGCCCGTGTGAGGGACGATTACTTTGTAATGCTGCTCAATATGTCCAGTGATGCCGATGTTTCAAGACGTCTTGAACGGCTCTCCGATGAGGTACATGACCTTGCTATAGCTTATGATGCACCCGGAGTGAGAGCCTGCTTCGGAATATATCCTATGGAGGACATAACAGCTCTTGATGATTCATACAATAAGGCCAAGATCGGATGTGAATTTGCCAAGGAACGGCACGATAAATGCTATGCCTTCTATAGTGAGCTTGACCATGAGGAGCTTCTCAAAAACCAGCAGCTTGAGGAGCGTTTTGATTTTGCCATATCCAACCATAACTTTGAGATATGGTATCAGCCTAAATACTCAGCATCAACCAAGGAAATTGTCGGCTCTGAGGCACTGGTACGCTGGCGTGAGACAGATGGCAAGCTCATTCCGCCCGGACGCTTCATACCGCTTTTTGAGCGCGACGGCTACATATCGCGCCTTGATGAATATGTGTTCAGGGAGGTATGCCATAAGCAGAAATACTGGTTGGATAAGGGCTTCAAGGTATGCCCTGTGTCTGTCAACATAAGCCGTGCGACAATCTACGGTGCCAATGTCGTCGATAAATACCTTGGTATACTTGATTCCTTCGAGCTTCCTCACGAATACATACAATTGGAGGTGCTTGAGAGTGCCATTTCGGGAAAAGCAGACATTGCCAAGATTCTCGAACATTTCCGCCTTAGCGGTGTTCGCATATTGATGGATGATTTCGGTACAGGCTACTCCTCACTGGCAACACTCAACATGCACTGCTTTGACACACTGAAGCTCGACAAGAGCCTTATCGACTGCATAGGCGAGAAGGACGGCGAAACACTGCTACACTACGTTATCAAGATGGGACGTCATCTTGGACTGCACATCACGGCTGAAGGAGTCGAATACGAATCCCAGCTCTCCTATCTTCAGGAACAGAAATGTGATGACATTCAAGGCTACCTCTTCTCTAAGCCGCTGCACATCATGGACTACGAAAGGCTTATTACCGGATAGAGCTGAACAGTACGCCGAAGCATGTTATCTTTTTTTCAGGAAATGCACTCGATTTGGATACAGCTCGCAGAATACCTCCACCGCCGCCCTCTGAAGAGGCTCGAATTCCTTGTCCAGCCTAAGGATATGCGGAGCCTCATAGGCAAATTTGCTTACCTGCTCCGCAAGCTTTCCGGCAATGCTCTCCTCTGATAGCTGTCCCATCCCGAAAATCACAGACGTGAATCCTCTTCCGCCGGCGCTGATGTCCATATACCTTTTACAGGTATTTTTCAACTCCGACACTATTATTTCCTGCTCCAGCTCACTTTTTTTCTCAAATTCATACAGCCTGAGCCCCATAAGCGCTTCTATGGCAAGCTTCTTCTTCCTGCCTCCCGGATCCAGCCTGTCACTGTCCGCAATATACTTCAAATTCATCAGATATCCGACAAAGGCATCGCTTTTCGGCTTTCCCTTGCCATATCTGGCTGTCCAGAGCTGATGGCGGAGCAGTCCATCCCCACTCTGCGTATCACGGCTGTTCTCTTCAAGTATCTGCTGTCTCTTTACAGGATCCAGCTCCGCATAATAGCTGTTCAACCATTCTTCCATCTCTGATTTCCTCTCTGATTTTCTATTTTATAATGTTGTTCTAAGAACTCTGATAAAGATTTTCTATATATGTGCCACCGAAGCCGGCATATCCTGATAACCCTTACTTTAAAAACTCATCAACATTGTCTGCCGTAACCTTATGATACGGCAGAAAGATATATCTTCCATTTTCAAAATCACTGTCCGGCAGAACCTCCCCAAGGAACAGACTCAGTGCAAGACCTGATATCCTGCCTGCCTGTCCCTCCTTGTCATTGTATACCGTACCCTGGATATAGCCCTTTTTAACAGCTTCAAGAGCACTGTCAAGCCCATCGATTCCTAGAATGACCGGGCGGCTGTCCTGTGGATACCCAAGTGCATCATATGCCGCAGCCGCCCCAAGTGCCATCTCGTCATTATTGGAAAGCACAAGCTCAATATCGGTTCCATACCGGTTAATAAGCTGGGTCATTTTATTCTCAGCCTGTCCCCGGTTCCAGTTAGCGAATTGATAGCTGAGCTTCTCCAGAATTATGCCCTCCGTCTGAATAGTGCTGACCACACTGTCGGTTCTCATAATGGCATCCTGATGCCCTGCCTCACCCTCAAGCAGGACATATTGAATCTTACCGTCGCTGTTGCGGTCTGCCGCATAATCCCCGCATATTATCTCTGCCGCAATCTCTCCCTGCAGCGTACCGGATTGTGCTGCGTCCCCTCCGACATAATACAGCTTGTCCCATTGCATTATATCCTCATATACCGGCTCACGATTAAAGAAAATAACAGGTATGTTCTGCTGCTTTGCCATTTTAATTATATTTGACGGCTCCGTCCGGTCAACCAGATCGATAATGAGTATGTCACAGCCCGCATCAATCACCTCTCCAACAACCTTGTCCTGAATATCCTGATCATTTTTGCCATCACGAACCGTCATCGTTATCTTAAAAGTATCCGACTCATATTTTTCAAAATTTTCCTTCATACATTCCGTCAACGCATTGATAAAGGGGTCATCCTGCGTGTACAGCACTACACCAACCCTCATAATATTCCTGTTTACACCATTATCCTTGTGACAGCCCGTCATACATAGTATAAGACATAATATAATAACCTTTATTATCAGCTTATTTTTCACACTAATCTCCATTCCCCATTTATATCAGCCTCAATCATAGGTATAGAGTAACTGCTGTACATCCTCCCGGAAAATATCCTCCTTATGAATCAGCCTGTACTCAATGATATGATCCGAAGCGGCATATAAACGCTTATTCAGCACATGGGAAAGCTCCAGAATACTCTTATACCCCATGCTGTAGCCATCAACTAAAATAAGTCCGTCAATTACGGAATCATCCAGATAATACACACACTTCATGCTGTTTCCTATTCCATAGAGCTTCGTTCCGGTGCCTTCCTTCCCGGCATACATCGCTGCCGCCTGCTCCAGTGCATTTGTGTCGAGCACGAACAGATAATCCACAGTCCTCTGCTGCCTGAGTGCCTCAGTAATTGACACATCATAAGTCACACCAATATCAAAAGCGATTTCACAGCCCGAGGCTGCGAGCGCATCAAGCAGTCCATGCCTGCTGTCTGCGGCATATTCCGTCCCTCCAAGCCCGCCTACAATTCCAACGCTTCTTCCCTCAATGACATTTCTGTTCACCAGATCCTCTCCCAGCGCATAGCCCATGGAATAATTATCAGGCATGATAACCGGCAGACCGGAGCGCTTCGATTGACCACTCTTACCGGCGTTGCCCAGAACATCATTGGCTACCAGTATAACCGGCTTCTGTGTGCGAAGCTCCTTTAGCACCGTCTCTGTGTCATTCCCCGGTGCCGCCTGAATAATAAAAGCATCCACCTGATTATCCAGCTGCTCATATATCAGGGCTCTCTCCTCCTGTGCATTCTCAATCTCATCCGTATTACAGATAATAAGATGTATATTCTGCATTCTTGCTGCCTGCTTGACACCGTTGAAAAAGGAATCCCATTTTTCATCACCGGATTTCTCAACGATAACTGCTACCCTCTTCTGTGGCTTTTCGTCTGCAAATATCTGACGCACACACAGCAGCAGCAATATGGCAAGACATATTTCAGACAGCAGAAAGGTGGTTTTAGATTTTTTCATCGTCACCCTCATTCCCGGGCTTTTTAACCCCATTCTCCAAAAGCTCACAATTTTCTTCCGTATACGGTATCGCCGGCAGATGGATTGTTACCGTTGTGCCCTCATCAGGCTCGCTCTCGACAATAAGACCGTACTTCGCGCCGAACATCAGCTGGATGCGCGTGTGTACATTAATCAGTCCCACTCCCGAGCCGTGCTTTGGCACCTTCTTATTATCCGACAAAATATTCTTAACATCCTCCTGTCTCATTCCCATGCCGTTGTCCGATACAGCCAGATATATATCATTATCCGTCCTCCAGCCCTTAACCAGAATCCTTGGATTATCGTCAGCATCCATATTCCCTACACCATAATATATAGCGTTTTCCAGAATCGGCTGTATGATAAGCTTCACAGTGCAGAACTGATGGATTTCCTCCGAGACATCATACTCCGTCACAAAGCGCTCCTTATAGCGGTACTTCTGTATATTCATATAGTTTTTGCAATGCTTCAGCTCATCCTCAATACTGATAATTGTCTTTCCGTTTGACAGGCTTATACGAAAAATCTTGGCAAGCTCCGAAATCATAAAAACCGCATCCTTATTTTTGTTGCCCTCAATCATCCAGGTGATTGACTCCAGAGTGTTATAAAGAAAATGCGGATTAATCTGGCTTTGCAGTGCAGCCAGCTCACTCCTCCTGCGCTTGTTCTGCTGGGCAACAATCTCCGTCATCAGGTGTTCAATCTCCTCATAGGACTTCTGGACAGAATTTCCCAAATGTCTGATTTCGTATGAACCCCCTATATAAATATCCGGCTTTTCACCCGCCTCATATGCTGTCACAGATGCATCCAGCTTGATAATAGGGCTGGAAATCTTCCTCGAGACAATCCTGTTGACCACAAGCAGCATCATGATAAGCATGATAACAATAATTACCATGTACATACGGAACTGCTTCACACTGTCCGTCCTGACATCCTCAAGTACAACTCCGACCAGCTTCCAGCCGGTATAAGAAATAGTATTTACTATAATAGTCCGTTTTTCGCCGGAGGGACTGAGCTGATTCCGGTATATTCCATCCTCATTGCTGCATGGAATATCCACATTCTCACTGAACATGCCATTGCTGATTTCATTCGCGTAAGGGTGGTAAATCAGCTTTCCATCTCCGTCACATATATAATAATAATGCTCACTGCTCTTATAATTGATCCGGCTGAACAGCTTCTCAATAAAGGAATACTTCATATCCACCAGCAGTATTCCATTTTCCGGACGGTCCCCGGATATAAAATCGACCGCCTGGCTTAAGGAAATAACCCGGTAATACCTCTTCGCATCATCCCGGAACAGGTTCTGTATATGCGGCGTGGAAAAATGCATATTTGCAACCTTCTCTGCCGCATTCACAAACCATGGCTGTCCTGTAACCTTGATACCCTCCTTCTGAAGTGTGACCGGTTCCGCCACAATCAGCTCTCCTTCCATATCATAAAGTGCAATACTCTGTATCTTATCCTTGTCCGCTTCATAAATAAGATTGAGCTGCTGGTTGAACTCCGGATCGGAAACATCATATACCTGTATAATATTATAGTTTATTGTGTTCGCAAGATGTCTCATGCTCTTAAGGTATTGCTCCGTCGAGCTTACCATGGACTCCATCATGTTCTGTGTATTGCTGACATCGTTATGCCGCATTGCAGTTTCATACCGGTTATAGAGCAGCAGACCAATGGATATTGAAATGATTACCGTCATAAGTGACAGCACCAGCATAATGACAGATTGTATATCTGACACTTTTCTTTTCTTTTTTTTCATACCTGTTTTCCTATATGCTCCATACGATATTTCGAAGGAGACATTCCGTACCTGCGCTTAAAGACATAGCTGAAATAGTTGGCGTCTTCATAGCCTACATGCTCTGCAATTTCATAGCTTTTCTCTTCTGTTTCCAGCAGCAGCCTTACCGCCTGCTGCATCCTATAATCCGTCAGATATGTTATAAACGAACTGCCTGATTCCTTTTTAAACATGGATGAAAAATAGGAGTTGGATACTCCAAGCTTAGCGCACACCGTATCCAATGACAAATCCGGCTCCGAATAACAATCACGGACTATATTTTTTGCCTCCGCAATCAGATAACACAATGAAGATTTCCTGACATTCTTAAATTCCTCCGAAATCGACAGTGACACCTTCACAAGCCAGTCCGATAGTGCGCTTTCATCCATTCTGGTAATCTCTTCATAATCATTCCTGATATTTCCTGTATGGTCCTCAAACTTCATATGGTTATTTCCGCAGAAGCGATACAGATTTCCCACAATCTCCATGACGGTAAAATTATGCTGCACAATTGTTTTGGCACTGTTCTTAAGCTTCTTCACCAGTGTCAGCACCGCATGCTCGACATCCTCACGCACACCAATGCGTATTGCCTTGAATACAGCATTCATATCAATATCCTCAAGCTGTGCCGAAGGCTCCTGCCCCTTCGGTGCTATATCCTCAATATTGATAGAACGTCCGGCTCCATATATTACCCGATAGGACAGCGCCTCTCTTGCGCCCTCATAGGACTGCCTTACAGACAGCAGCTCCCGGCACACCTTGCCGATTCCTACAGTTACAACCGCCCCCAGAAAGCGGTCTGCCCATCTGCAGAACCTGTCGCTGTCATCTGTAAGCCTCTTAATGCTGTCCTCACTCTCAAGATTGAAAATCAGGACGATATTCCCAAGATAAGTAAAATACCTGTAATCCCATCTTGCGCTCAGTCTCTCCTGAACCTCCCGCTGCACCGACATGGAAAGCAGCAGCGGTGACATGCCATCCGGAACATGATTCTGCGATGTGTGCATGACTGCACAGCAGTAATAGGGTCCCGGCAGCGAAATCTTATAATCACTCAGGAATTTGCTGACCTCACCTTCAAGAATACGTCCCTCAATAAGCGAACAGAAAAAGTTCACACGCAGCGCAGGAAGGGAATCTGCGTAATACTGCTCCAGCTTGATGACATTAAGCTTCTCCTCTCTTTCCTTATCGAGAACACTTTTAAGGCGGCTCAGGCACTCTGAAAGCTCATTGGCATTGACAGGCTTTAAAATGTATTCATCAATCTCAAGATGAACCGCCTCCTTGGCATATTCGAATTCATCAAATCCGGTCAGAATGAGAATACGCACTCCGGGATTTTCCTGCTTTATATAACGTGCCAGCTCAAGACCATTCATATACGGCATCTTAATATCCGTAATTACCACATCAGGCTGTACCTTTTCTGATAATTCCAGTGCCTTAACGCCGTTCTGAGCCTTGCCTGCCACCTCAAATCCAAGTCCCACCCAGTCGATTCTCTCTTCAATCATATTGGTAACTTCTTCCTCATCATCTACAAGAAGCACTTTATACTTAAACATCCGTCTCCTCCATACTTGATAAGATTTCTTTATTTACAAAAATGGCACGAATTACCCAATAACCGATTCGTGCCATTTTTTCTTTATTATACTCTTTTTTTCACCAAAAGCCTACTATATCACAGTTTTTTTCTACTTTTTCTTGACATACTTAAGACAGTCAAGTGTAACTGCAACCAGAATGATAATACCCTCGAATATAAACTGCAGGTTAGTATCAATACCCAGAATAGTAAGTGAGTAGGTAAGTGCCGTAAAAATCATTACTCCGGTCACAACTCCTGAAATCTTACCTATACCACCTGTAAATGATACTCCTCCTACAACACATGCAGCGATGGCATCCATATCCCAGCCCTGTCCGTAAGCGGCACTACCGGAACCAACCATACGGTTACACTCCAGCCATGAACCAAATCCGTAAAGTATACCCGCCATAACGAAGGCTCCCATTGTAACTGCAAATACGGAAATACCCGATACTGCTGCCGCCTCCGGATTACCTCCGACCGCATACAGATTCTTTCCGAAGGTTGTCTTGTTCCAGATAAACCATACAACCACAACCGCAACAACCGCCCAGAGAATGATTGTCGGGAATCTTCCTATTTTAGGAATGAACATTGCCGGAATCGAGGACTCAATTGCTCCGAAGGACACGCCCTTGGTAGCATAGGTTACAAGTCCGAAAATAATAAGCATGTTTGCCATTGTCGAGATAAATGGATGCATCTTAAATTTTGCCATGAAGAAACCCGCACCGGAAGCAAATGCAGTTGTCAGAAGCACGCACACAACCAGTGCAAGAATCGCCCTCATAGGTATCGGAATACCCGTGAAATCAAATATATGACCGAATACTCCACCTGTATTAACACCCTTATGCATGATTATTGTCGCCGTTACCATACCCATGCCGACCATTCTTCCTACGGAAAGGTCTGTACCGGTTAACAGAATCAGACCTGCAACACCAAGTGCAAGAAATACTCGCGGTGATGCCTGCTGAAGAATATTCAGGATGTTCGCCATAGTGAACAGTTGTGTATTCTTCACAATCGGCGTAATAAAGCAGAGAGCAATAAATATTAATATAATTACAATATAAAGACCATTTTTATAAAGGAACTGTGAGGTATTAAATGTATATTTATAATTTTCCAGCTTCTGCTTACGTCTCTGCGCGTAAGTAAACTTCGACATACGTAGCAGATCAATCAGATGATATTCATGCACAAATGCCTCATGCTTTCTGTCCTTTATTTCCTGAAGCTTGGATTCATGCATCATCTGCGCATCATACAGGCGGTTCTTGTATACATATTTTTCATCCTTGATTTCCTGTCTATCCTTAAGCTCAGAAAGTGCTTTCGTATGCTCCGCCTTAAGCCTTTCGCGTATTCCTTCATACTCGGCATTCTCTGCTTTTGTTGCAGCCGCACAGCTCTCAACCACTTTTCTATAATAATCATTTTTATAGTGGGCGCCAAGATACGACTCTGCATCCGCAATCAGCCCGGAGACCTTGTCCTTATTCTTTTTCTCAATCTCCTTTGCCTTTTCAAGCTGTTCCTTATCCTTGCGGATTATCTCCTGTCGCTCCTGTTTTGTATAATTTTTATCCTCCTTCGTCAGTGCTATATGTGTTTTCAACGCCTGAACCCGGTCGGAACCATCTACACGCAGGGCATCTATCTGCTCCTGTATTTTGCCGATATATTCATCTATCGGTGCTAAAAGCTTAGCTTCATCTTCTATAGAAAGACATCTGATATCATTTGCCATAGCTCTCGTACTCCTCTCTGTTACAAATACTTTGCACTAAGTCTAAGCAGCTCTTCCTGATTCGTTTCCCTGGTATTAACAATCCCTGCAAGATGTCCGTTGGACATTACACCGATTCGATTGGTAATTCCAAGAATCTCAGGCATCTCAGATGAGACAACAATAATTGTCTTTCCCTGCTTTGCCATCTCTATAATCAGCTCGTAAATCTCATACTTGGCGCCGACATCGATACCTCTTGTCGGGTCATCCATCATGAATATATTAGGTGAACGCTCCAGCCATCTGCCAAATATTACCTTTTGCTGATTTCCTCCGGAAAGATTTGAAATCATATCCTCCGGTCCCATGCACTTTGTATGCATGATTCGTATTTCCTCTGCCGTCGCCCTCACCATGCTGTCATTAGAAAGAGCCACTCCCGATCTGTACTGCTTCATATTAGCAATTGTAGTATTAAAGGTAATGTCTGATTTCAGGAACAGACCATCTGCCTTACGTTCCTCTGTAATCAACGCAAAGCCGTGATTCATTGCATCCCTGGAGGAGCGGAAGTTCATCAGCTTATCATTGTAGTAGACACGTCCCGCCGCTCTTGTACGGATACCGAATATTGTCTCGAGAAGCTCTGTACGTCCTGCACCGACCAGACCGTAAAGTCCGAAAATCTCTCCCTTTTTCACATCAAAGGTAATATCCTGAAGCTTCGGTGCATATTTTGTAGATAAGTGTTCTACCTTAAAGACCACCTCCCCCGGTGTATTATCCACCTTAGGGAAACGATTATCCAGCGACCTTCCTACCATAGCTGAAATCAGCTCATTCATGTCGGTGTCCTTGCTGTTCTTCGTCATTACCAGCGCACCATCCCTGAGAACAGATATCTGATCACATATCTCAAAAACCTCATCCATTTTATGGGAAATATATATCAACGAGATACCCTGCTCCCGTAGCTGCCGCATTATCTTAAAGAGCTTTTCAACCTCCGGTGCCGTGAGGGAGGATGTCGGCTCATCCAATACAATAACCTTAGAATTATATGAAATAGCCTTGGCAATTTCACACATCTGCCTCTTTGATACAGACATTTTTTTCATCGGCTGTGAAAGGTCTACCGTTATTCCAAGCTTACGGAACAGCTCCGCAGCCTCTTTTTTCATTTTTCCTTCATCAATTACTCCCAAAGAATTCTTTGGGTAGCGCCCGAGAAACAGATTATCAATAACGTTTCTCTCCAGACACTGATTCAATTCCTGATGAACCATCGCAACGCCGTTTTCCAGAGCATCCTTAGGTCCGGCGAAGCTGATTTCCTTTCCATCAAGAATTATTGTGCCCTCGTCTTTTTGATATGTTCCAAAAAGACATTTCATCATTGTCGACTTGCCGGCACCATTCTCGCCCATCAGACCCATTATCGAGCCTTTCTTTACATCCAGATTAATATGCTTTAAAACCTTATTTCTTCCGAATGACTTGCTCATGCCGCGGATCGACAAAATAATATCCTTCTTGTCTTCTGCCATATCACCACTCCTCTTTTAGAAAAGGGGGTGTCAGGATACCCTGACACCTCCAAAGCCTTTGCTGACATATCTCAATCATTCTACTGCTGAAGGAGAGATGTATAAGATGTTGCATTATCTGTTTTAACCATATTTATAGCGAATGCATCATACTCACCAGGGTTGCCGAGACGGTTAGTAATATTAGACTCTGTCTGTCCGTCACCGCCGATGTAATCAACCTTAAGGTTCATAAGATCATCGTAGTTCTGGAGAAGCGGCTGGTAGGTTGAGCTTAAGAAGTTATCAGATGCATTGTAAATATTTAACCATACCTTCTTCTCAGGGCTCTTAGCCGTATCAAGCTGATGTGATACCTTGCTGTATACCTTGGTGGAGTCAGTGAAATCCTGATAATTAGCTGCTGTAACCGCAATGTTCAATGCATAATAGGATCTCTCAGCCTCGCTGTATCTGTAGTCAATGCCCTCATCAAGCTTGTTGCCTGCTTCATCGGCAACACCGATACCTGTATTAACATCCACACCATCAAGAGCGTTTCTGAGAACTCTCAAGGTGAGGTAAGCCTGGACATCTGCATGCTGTGAAATTGTTCCGCCATATCCTTCAGCAATAGCAGCAACCGCATCGCTGTTGGCGTCATATCCAAATGTAGGTACCTTATTGTCCTTTGCCCATGCGTTAAACATTGACATTCCCATACCATCATTATAGATACAACAACATCAATCTGATCGCCAAAGGAAGCTGACCATGTTCCGATTGCATTACCTGCTGTAGCTGCATCCCATGTAGCACCTGCTGAGTTCTTCATCTCCTGTGATGCAAGCTCACGAACGGTATAGGTCTTTCCGTCTATCTCAATTGTCGCATCCTTTACGATGGATGAGGAGCCGTCTGCATTCGTTCCAATAGGCGATGGGTCAACCGCTCCTGCCTTATCAACTCCTGTTCCGAGTGCCGAACGAACACCGCGGGTACGGGCAATGGAATCGTTATGTCCGATATCACCGATTGCAAGTATGTAGCCGATTACGCCGTCACCGTTACGGTCGATGGTTGCTGCATTAGCCTTGATGTAATCAAGTACCATCTGTCCCTGAAGCTCTGCACCCTGATTGGCATCAAAGCCAACGTAGTAGGTCTTGTCATTAAATTTGAGTGCATCCATGTCAAGCTCTCCCGTTGAGCTGTTGGATGGCTGACGGTTAAACCACACCAGTGGTTTCTTGCTGTTCTCGACATTGCTGCCCGATGTTGAACTACATGCTGTAAGTGCTGTTGTTGTCATTGCTGCTACTAAAAGCAGTGGTAAAATTTTGTTTTTTCTCATAGCTTAATTCCTCCTTGTGAAGTATGTTCGTTTATTAAGTGTCTTAATTATATTGCACACGCGAAGATATATATATAGAAAATTTTTATATCAACCATGAATTTTTTGTGCATTTTTTATGTTTTTGATGTTTTCAAAGAAATTCTTTCACTTTTCTTTCGGTAATCATGCTTATTTTTTTATATTCTACCCCTGCCTTTATATGCACTATGCCACATTCACGCAGCCATGTGCTGACGTATCAGTCCTTAAGCGTAAGCTAAACCTTTTCCTGTAAGCTGTCTTCTGTCGTTTTCTGTAACTATTCAGAGCCAGGGCAAATTTCATAAATCTGTGAAGCATGCTTGCATGAACGCAGAATAAGCAATCCCCCACTTCAAGTGTGTAGAGCACTAAGCGTTGGGTAAGTGGGATGCCTTCTGACAGGCACAAAAAAAGCGGTAATGAAGACAGGCTTCATTACCGCCAAAAAACATCCTTATATTATTTCTCGAATTTTGCAACCTTAAATTTTCTTATCATTTCACGCAGATTTTCTGCCTCGTTGCTCATCTCCTGACTGGCAGCCGCACACTCCTCTGCTGTTGCCGAGTTTGTCTGGACAACATCATTGATCTGCTCAATTCCTTCATTAATCTGCTTGATTTCTGATGCCTGCGTCTCTAAGGTCACAGCAATATTCGTAACCTCCTCCGTGATTACCTTGGAGCTGTCAGCAACCTCCTCCAATTGCGTCGCAGTCTTTCCTGCAATCACCATACCCTTTTCCACGGCTTTTACCGAGGTCTCAATCAATGCAGAGGATTCCTTTGCCGCCTGTGCACTCTGGTCTGCCAGTGCATTTACCTGATTTGCGACAACCGCAAAGCCTCTTCCTGCCTCTCCCGCTCTTGCAGCCTCGATAGAAGCATTGAGTGCGAGCAGATTTGTCTGGGCGGCAATTTCATTGATTGTTGCAATAATCTTGTCAATCTCCTTTGATGCCTCATTAATCTCATTCATGGAGCCGACCATTTCATGCATCTTTCCATTGCTTTCCAGAATTGCATTTCCAAGCTCATCAACCTTAGCACTGATTTCCTTTGCAGATTGTGAATTTTTGTCTACCTGCTCAGAGACACCTGCTACAGTCGCTGTCAGCTCCTCCACAACCGCTGCCTGATTCGTTGCTCCGTCAGCAAGGGCATTAGCGCTTGCAGCCACCTGCTCCGATGAGCTTGAAACGCCGTTGGAAACACCCTGTATTCCCTTAATCGTTTCCGCTATGCTTTTCTCAAACATCATAAAGGAATCCAGAATCCCGACAAAATCTCCCTTCCACTCTACCTCAGGCTTTACATCAAAATTTCCTTCCGCAAACAGCTTCATTGCACGACCGATATCATCCACATAGCTTCCCAGAATACGGATGGACTTACGCATGCTATGTGCCAGACTTCCAATCTCATCATCGGAGTGATACTCCAAGGTGCTGTGCAGATTTCCTTCTGTCAGCTCCTTTGCAACAGCCTCAACCTCATGTAATGGCTCCAAAATCGTTTCAAGCACTCTTCTGCCTATTCTCTTTGCAAAAATCCATGCCATAGACAGGCATACAATGATACACACAATTCCTGCGGCTGCATATATAATGGTGGTTCTCGCAGTCCTATGACTGACCTCATCCGTCATCTCGTCCAGACCGATTGCAACATCAACTGCCTTATTCAATGCCGGCGTACAATTATTGAAGATTTCATTAACTGCCTTTTCCTTATCACCGCTTTTAATTTCTTCCATAATGGTATAACCGATATTTCCCCATTCGGAAAGTGCCGCTGAATATTCCTTATAGTCCGATTCCGGAACCACCCCCGTTTTCTCCAGCTTCTTTAACTCAGAATCAACCTCTGCGAGCAGCTTTTTTACAGTCTGCTCATAACCGTCATAAGCTGAAGAATCATTATCCAATGCCATCTCCCTTATATTTCTTGCAGCCGCATTGACATTCTTCCTACAGTTCTTTACCGCCTGGTCTGCTACAGTAACATTGTTTATATAATACAGCATATTTGAAAATAGCGCACCTATGACTATTATGGAAAACAGTCCTGATACTAACATCATAATAATGACTTTTCTGTAACCATAATTTATCCTTTCCTGCAGATGCATATTCTCCAACTTCGTTTTCATCATACCCTTCTGTGACGACATAGGTTGTTACTTCCTTTCTTTTTTCTTTTTGATTTCTGCATTACCTTATTTCTGTCCCCTTTATATCAAAAATTTTTTTGAAAGTCAATATGTTTTCTGGGTTATTTTTTATTTTATTTTTGTTGTTTTTTTACATAATTCGCCCGCCCCCACCCCCCTTGATTTTTCAGCATTTTTACTATATTTTGATACCTGGGGCAAAACATGCTCTATAAACTCAGCGTGTGTAACGTATTATATTTATGCATAGCACGACTTTTTGCTGAGATTTTTATAGTACTATCACAGCGGCATCAAGCCCCTCCACTTTTCCGTCAAAGAGGCTCTCACCGAGCAGATTAACCTTCTGTGCATACTCATTAAATTCCTTCACATTGCTGCTGCAGTTGAAAATCAAGGCAATGGTCTCTTCGCCGTTTTTCCTGAGCATAACAATCGTCTCCTCATCGTCACTTGTGATTGTCTCAATCAGTTCGCCTTCCACGATGCAGGCATGTGTTTTTCTGACCTGCATCAGCCGCTTATACCATTCATACATCTCCTTGTCCCGGTATTCCTCATCCCAGTACATGCCACGTCTGCAATCCGGATCATTTGCTCCCGGCATCGCCGCCTCGTCTCCGTAATAAACCATAGGCATTCCCGGCAACAGCAGCTGAAAGGCTGCTGCCAGATGCTGTTTTTTCTTATCATTATTACATAGGTGCAGGAATCTTGCCGTATCATGGCTGTCAATCAGATTCCACATAAGCGGATAGCACTTTTTATTAAGCCTGCCCTCCAGATACCCAAGATTCTGTACGAACCGGCTCACACTGATTTTTTCATCCGCAATCAGATCTATCAGGTTAAGATAAAACGGATAATTCATGACCGTATCCCATTCATCCCCTTCAAGGAAATCCCCTGCGTAGTGCCATATTTCTCCAACTATCAGCGCATCCTTCTTCACTGCCTTGACTGCCCTTCTGAAGCGCTTCCAGAAAAAATGGCTGATTTCGTCACCTACATCCATTCTCCATCCGTCGATATCACATTCCTCAATCCAATAGCAGGCAACGTCTGTGACGAATTTTTCAACATCAGGATTTTTCAGATTAAGCTTTGGCATTCCGCCGTAATAAGCAAAGCATTTGAAGTTCGGAAGCTGTCCCGGTTCATTTCTAAGCGGAAAATCATCAATAAAATACCAGTCACGATATTTCGATTTCTCTCCTTTTTCCAGAATATCCGCAAATGCAAAAAATTCTCTTCCCGTATGGTTGAATACCGCATCCATAACCACCTTCATTCCACGCTCATGCGCCTTTTGCACAAGCTCCCTTAGCTCCTGTTTTGTTCCGAATGAAGGATCTATATGGTAATAATCAATGGTATCGTACTTATGGCTGGAATTGGATTTGAAGATAGGCGTCATATATAAGACATCGATTCCCAGCTCCCGGATATAATCCAGGTGCTCAATAATACCTCTGAGATCCCCATGCAGATTATCGGCAGACGTAATCGGTGCCTTATACCACTGACTCCTGTCCACCGGCTGTGAGGCGGCAAAACGGGCCGGGAAAATCTGGTACACCACCTTGTTCGCCGCCCACTCCGGCACCTCAAACATTTCTTCCTCCCTGAGATTCTGCGGACAGTCAAACATTCTGTCCCTGTTCGTAATACATTCCTTGCTGAACTCATAATTACCGTAATATACCTTTTCCCCCTGCATATCCGTAAATTCAAAGAAATAGCGGAGGCATACCAGATGCATCTGAAGCTGCACCTCATAATAATCATGAAACTGTGATGTGGCAACCTTCTTCATCGGAATCGTCTTTCTGGTATCCTTCAATTCCATCGGGATATACTTATCCTCATAGTGAAGAATTATCTCCTTCATATCATCCTTCTTTACCTGCACGCGTATCACAAATAAATCCTTATCGACTGCATAGCAGAATCTTTTGTCCATATCATGAAAAATTGCTGAATATTCCATAGAAGTTCCCCTTTACATTTTTTTGCTTTTATTGTATTTTAACTCACTTTTTTGTTCAATTCTAACATTATATCCATGATATTTTTAACTTTTTCTACTATTGGACTTATATTACGGCAGCAAGCTCTTTTAAATAGGCATCATAATAATACTGCATGGAATCATAATGGCTGTCAAAAATAACAGAAGAAAGATTATTACAAAGAAAATTCTTAAGGATTCCCTGCTTGAACTTATGCAGACAAAGCCTATTTCAAAGATTACCATTAAAGAAATCTGCGACTTATCCGATATGAGCCGCTCAACCTTTTATCTTCATTACCAGGATCAATCTGCATTGCTTGAGGACATTGAAAAAAAGGTTCCCGAAAAATAATGCACGGCTGCCTTAATATAATTGTTGACTGGATCAATAATGATTTTAACTTAAAACCACACAAGCTCGCAGAAATAATATATCATATATGCAACATCATTGTAACATAAGCCAGCTCCTGGGCAGCATTTTAAATCACTATCCGAACAAAAGAAAAACCTTGCGGTATGGTCAGTAATTTGCTAGAATGCTAAGTATTATATAAAACAAATGGAGGTATCGCATGAACAGGCTGATTTTTATTCTGGCGTTAGCTCTCCTCGCCGGTATCATTTCCCTGATCACGGGGCGGAACAGACGGCAGATCAAAAGAATTCCTCCGGGGATGTCAATCTTATGCCAGCCGCCCGGAAAACGATATTTGCTTTATGCACTTGGTGTTATGGTGCTGGTAGTTGTGGGATTTTTTTCGGTGCTGTTTGTGATGGATGGAGCACCGGAGGAGGCCATAGGAATGTGGGGGCTATGCGTGGGCATGGCTGTGTTGGTGTTTGTTCTGACGATCTTTGGCGGAAATGTGATGGCCAGAGAATGCACATATTTTGACCAGGAGCGGATTCAGATTGAGCGGGCATTCCGGAAACCGAAAACATTTGCGTGGGAGAATATCCGGCGGATCGATGGAGGATTTGACAGGAAGATAAATCTGTATTTGGCAGATGGTACGAAGATATTTACGGCGGATATCAGCATGGTCAATTATGAAACATTCTGTCAGATGGTAAAAGTCCGGTGCCCGGAGGCTGTCAAAGGATATTACCTGTCACAGGCTTATGACCGTCCCAATAAGCGTATCCTGCGCTATGGTTCGGAGTACTACGTGCTGGCGATTATTGGGCTTATGATGCTTGGAATATATGTAGCGGCGCTTTTGTCTTCCGATGGCAATATATTCTTGCAGGAGCTTTTTAAGCAGCGTTCATCGTTTTCTGAAATATTTTCAGTATGGTTTGCACCTGTCTGCGGCGTGGTAAGCCTGATCGGTCTGTTTATACTTTGCAATACAAATATCCGATATTTTGAAGAAAAAATGACGGTGAAATTTCCTCTGCGAAGGAAGAAAGATGTATATTGGAGAAATATCCGGCGGATTGAGGGAATCGCAGTGCAAGTGAACGACAGAAAAGTCTGGAAAAAGCTGCGGCTGTATACAGATGATACTGTATACAAATTAAATGTTGGATATCTGACCTATGGAAAAGATGATTTTTTAGCAGCGCTCCAGAAAATGGCTAAGCGGTATGAGATCCCATGGACGACGGAAATACGATAGGCATCCCGCATTGATAAGTATTCCGGGTGATTATTTTCACCTAAATCGAAAAAAGCAGCAATGCTTTCTCCATTGCTGCTTTAAATGATGTTGGGGTCAAAACATGTGCTATAAACTTATTTTCCAAAGCCTTCAATGAAGTTGATACCATAATAGCTGATATTCGGACAATTTATACTGCAAAAAACTTTCCAGATATGATCTATTAGGCAGCCTGATCAGAGAATCGTGCATCGCCTTTTCAGACAGATTTTCTATTAAATTATCATCATATGCTTTGGGAGAATTCCGAGTAAAAGCTTCAACTGATCCCTAATAATTCTCTTCATGTACTTCAAAATAGCTCTGTGGATGATTACATACCGGACATACCTCCGGAGCCTTAGTTCCTACCACAATATGTCCACAGTTACGGCATTCCCATACCTTAACTTCACTCTTTTCAAACACCTGTGCAGTTTCAATATTCTTAAGAAGTGCACGATATCTCTCTTCATGGTGCTTCTCAATCTCTCCTACGGCCCTGAATTTTGCTGCAAGCTCAGGGAAGCCTTCTTCCTCAGCCGTTTTTGCAAAGCCCTCATACATATCTGTCCACTCGAAATTTTCGCCTTCTGCAGCCGCCGCCAGGTTTTCCTTTGTATTACCGATTCCTGCCAATTCCTTGAACCACATCTTTGCATGTTCCTTCTCATTATCTGCGGTCTTTAAAAATAATGCTGCCATCTGCTCATAGCCTTCCTTCTTTGCCACAGAAGCAAAATAGGTATACTTATTTCTTGCCTGAGACTCTCCTGCAAATGCCTCCTGTAAATTCTTCTCTGTCTGTGTTCCAGCGTATTTGTTTGCTGCCATTTCCTTTACCTCTGTTTTCTTTACCACTTTTTCAAAATCTGATGCCGGATGCTTGCACAAAGGACATATAAAGTCATCCGGTAATTCCTCGCCTACATATTC
>ERZ791906.725-NODE-725-length-32718-cov-7.238098_pt1 | contig 32718 bp, 33 predicted proteins | sample MGYA00510146_ERZ791906 | MGnify/ENA primary metagenome ERZ791906 (study PRJEB30046, sample SAMN00792096) | human gut metagenome | study: EMG produced TPA metagenomics assembly of the A metagenome-wide association study of gut microbiota in type 2... | reverse complement strand
TGGTCGCCGCCTTCTGCGCAGAGTGTGTGCCACCATGCCATAGCAAACTTCAACCAGTCTTTCATTTTCTTGCCCATGATGACTTTTTCTGCATCATAGTAGCGGAAAGCCATTGGGTTCTTACTTTCTTTACCTTCGAATTTAATTTTTCCTATTCCGGGAAAATACTCTTTTGTTGCCATAATTCTAATTGATTTAAAGGGTTAATATATCACTATTTAATAATTTATTATTTCATGTTCATGTCCAAACAGTGCTTCCAGCGTGCATACGCATCTGCATAGGCTTGACGGTCAGCTTGTTTCGGTTCTATGATTTCCAATTTTTCCAACGTTGCAAAAGCTTCGTTATTATCCTTATAGATGCCTGCGCCTATACCTGCACCTTTTGCTGCGCCCACCGAACCGTCAGTATCATAAAGCTCGATTACCGCTCCTGTTACACCCGCCAATGTTTCGCGGAACAACGGGCTGAGGAACATATTGGCCTTGCCTGCATGGATTTTTTGCACAGGAATACCCATTTGCTCCATTATATCAATACCATATTTAAAGGAGAACACAATTCCTTCCTGGGCAGCCCGAATTATGTGCTGTTTGCCATGCTGATTGAAGTTTATGCCTTGAATGGAGCAACCTATTTCCTTGTTTTCCAACATACGTTCGGCGCCGTTACCGAAAGGCAGAATACTGAGACCTGCACTTCCGATAGGAGCTTGGGCGGCAAGAACATTCATATCGCTGTAAGAGATACCCTCAGGAGCAACGGTCCGTTTCATCCATGAGTTAAGGATGCCTGTGCCGTTGATGCATAAAAGAACTCCTAAACGAGTTTGTTCTGTTGTATGATTAACGTGCGCAAAGGTGTTGACACGTGACTTCGGATCATAATTCACTTCACCGTTCACGCCATAGACAACTCCCGATGTACCTGCCGTAGATGCTATTTCACCGGGGTTAAACACATTCAGTGACAAAGCATTGTTCGGTTGGTCACCGGCACGATATGTTATAGGCGTACCTTCTTTCAGGCCCAGTTCCTGCGCAGCGGCAGCATTAACGAGTCCTTGCAAGGAGAAGGTTGGTTTGATGTCAGCTATCAGTGAATGGTCAAAGCCATAATACTTCATCAGGAAATCTGCTACTTGGTTGTTCTTGAAATCCCAAAACATGCCTTCCGACAAGCCTGAAACAGTGGTGCAAATTGTACCGCTTAGTTTCATTGCGATATAATCGCCCGGTAACATGATTTTGTATATTTTCTCGTAGATAGACGGTTCGTTTTCCTTTATCCACGCGAGCTTAGATGCAGTAAAATTGCCCGGAGAATTCAGTAGATGAGAGAGGCACGTTTCTTCTCCCAGTGTTTCAAATGCTTTTTGTCCATAGGGAACTGCTCTGGAGTCACACCAGATGATTGCCGGACGCAATACATTCTGGTCTTTGTCAACGCATACCAGTCCATGCATTTGGTAAGAGATGCCGATAGCTTTGATATCTGCTGCATCTACGCGCGATTCTGCCAGTACAGCCTGTGTTGCCTGTTTCAAATTTTCCCACCAGTTTTCCGGATTTTGTTCCGCCCAACCCGGTTTTACAGCAATAATCTCCGCTTCTGTTTTCGGAAAGAATGCAGAAGATACACATTTACCGCTTTCTGCGTTTACCAAACTCGCTTTTACGGACGAGCTGCCGATGTCATAACCTAATAAATACATATTGAATTAAAAATTAAAGGTACTACTACTTTATTTACCACCCTATTATCACACATATTATCTCTTTATCGTCTCACTTTATTATAAATCTTCTTGTCAAAGCGATAATATCGTGCTGCGCGGTGGGCAACGCCTTGCTGTTTCTCTTCCAAAGGCACTACATATTCCATTAGGGCTATTTTTTTGTGGAAGTTACGCACATCAATCTGTTTGTCGTACAACAACTCATACAAAGTACGAAGTTGCGACGCAGTAAATTTGCGTGGAAGCAAATCAAACAATGATGACGGGTTGAACTCTATATATTGACGGATATAAGTTATCGCTTCTTTTATAATAAGGTTATGATCGAAAGCCAACGCTTTTATATTCGGCAGCGCCACCCAATCAGCCATATAGTTGTCCAAATCACGATTCAGTGCTCTATCTATTTTCACCAGTGAAAGATATGCTATTGTCACAATGCGCTCAACTTTGGACTGCATAGCACGTTCCAACCAATGCACATCCTTGGGATCTTTGGTACGGTTTTTGGAGCCGAACGCTTTGAATTGCATCAGATTTACATTTTTGAGTCCGGTCAATTCATTCAACACCCTTTGGGCTGCTTCATCCAAATCCTCATCCATATAAATCAGGCTGCCGGGAAGTTTCATATCATGGAAGACTTCTCCCTCTTCCTCTCCTGCCCGTTTAATCAGCAACACCTTTAGCTGCTCTCCGTCAAAACCTATCACCACACAATCTACGGAAATATGATTGTTTGCCAATGGCGTGTTATGTTCCATGTTTTGCATAATATTTATGTTTAACGGCTGCAAATATAATGAGGTTTTTTGAATATGCAATAGGCGAAAAGAACATTTTTGATATGTTACAAAGCATTATTTTACAGACAAATACATATCATATCTTTTACAATATCACCTTGTTGTGTTATCGTACAAAATACAATATGTAATTTAAGTTGAGTTCCATTGTCGTAATTGTAATAGATACAATAACTATAAAGTCCTTAATTTATAAGGATTTTACGATTTGCCCACTACTCTTTCCGAGGGGCTACATATTGTATTATAAACACACGTCAAGAAGCGCCCTGCACAAAAAACATCTGTTTGTGCGATGATTACCGGAAAAAACCTATACCTTTGCACCACTTTTTTAATTAAACACTAAAAATAAGTAAATATGAAAGCATTTGTATTTCCGGGTCAGGGTGCTCAGTTCGTAGGAATGGGAAAAGACCTGTACGAAAATTCGGCTTTAGCCAAAGAACTTTTTGAAAAAGCAAATGATATCCTTGGATATCGTATCACAGATATCATGTTCAACGGTACGGATGAAGATCTGCGCCAGACCAAAGTAACACAGCCTGCCGTATTCCTTCACTCTGTTATCTCTGCACTTTGCATGGGAGATGACTTCAAGCCCGAAATGACTGCGGGTCATTCACTCGGTGAGTTTTCCGCATTGGTCGCAGCCGGGGCATTGAGCTTTGAAGATGGCCTGAAGCTGGTTTACGCTCGTGCAATGGCTATGCAAAAGGCTTGTGAAGCGCAGCCTTCCACTATGGCCGCCATCATTGCTCTGCCGGACGAAAAAGTTGAAGAAATCTGTGCACAGGTAAGTGCGGAAGGTGAGGTTTGTGTTGCTGCCAATTATAACTGTCCGGGACAAGTCGTTATCTCCGGTTCTATCGAGGGTATCAACAAGGCCTGCGAACTGATGAAGGCTGCCGGTGCAAAGCGTGCTTTGCCTTTGAAGGTAGGCGGTGCTTTCCATTCTCCACTCATGGATCCTGCCAAAGTAGAGTTGGAAGCTGCTATCAACGCTACTGACGTTCATGCTCCGAAATGTCCGGTTTATCAGAATGTAGATGCTCTGCCCCATACTGATCCGGCCGAAATCAAAAAGAACCTCGTTGCTCAGTTGACAGCTTCCGTACGTTGGACACAGACGGTAAAGAACATGGTTGCCGATGGCGCCACTGACTTTACGGAATGTGGTCCGGGTGCAGTATTGCAAGGTCTTGTTAAGAAGATCGACGGCAGTGTATCTGCTCATGGAATTGCATAATCAATAAAGAACAATAAGTTCAAAGGGGCTGCTTGCTTCACTTAGCGAGACAGCCCCTTTTTTTGATAGCGTATTGTAAATCAGGCGTTGTTATTTTTATCCCGTTCGGACTTTGGCTCTTTCTTCCGTATTTGCTGAAATTGAACCGGACGAGGCTTTCTTGCTGCAATGTTTCTTCACCGGAAGTCAGGCTGTTGATTTCATTACCGGACAATGCCCGGTCGAAGATGAGATACAGGCATAATCGAATCTCACGATGCCGTAGCCTGTTATGAGGGCTTTGAATGCTCCCGGTATTGTTTCCTTCTCAGTCATGGCGTATCTTTTTGTCTTGCTGTTGTGATTAATAAATTAGTTGAATCTCTCTCTTTTGCGCTATTCCCCGCTGCGAGGCGGGGAAGTGCTGCCGACTGCACCCGGACATTAACGCATGGCTGTCCGAATAGCTGGTTTACCATAGGTCAGTTTCCGGTAGGCGTGCGCGGAACAAGTATCGGGTAATCGGTGCCGGTACTGCCTGCTTGCCAGATATAAGTGCTGGTGGGCACGCCGTCGTTGATGCCGGAGAGCAGGTTGTTCAGTCCGCTGATGTTGGTGAAGGAGTTGCACGCTGTGGAGGAGCTGTTGTTTTTGTTCTTGCCTATCATATCGGAAGTCCCGTCGCTGGAGTCGTTGTTCCACGCCGAGTAGGTGCAGTTATCGCCATCTATGTCGCCTACCAGACCACCTGCTCCGGAGTTGTTGGTATCTCCTCCGCTAATTGTTGCCTTTGCATTGGCAATGCAGCCGGTTATAGTTGGGTCGGCACCGCTACTACCTCCTGTAATTCCTCCGGCATAGTTCTGCGAGTTGTTGTTCGAGGTGGTGGAGGAAACGGTACCGTTGAAGCGGCAGAATTCAATGGTTCCACTAGCCAGCCGACCGCATATACCTCCGGCATTACATATACCTCCGCTATTTACGCTGACCGTTCCCTCCACGATAAGGTTGCTGACCGTTCCGAACAAAACTTCGAACAATCCGCCCCTCATCTCGGAAGTGGATTGTGATGTGATTGAAACGTTCATATTGTTGATGGTATTGCCTTGTCCGTCAAAAGTTCCCGTAAAATTTGCTATCGGTGTCCACGGTTTGTTTTCGAGGTTGATGTTATTGCCGAGCTTGTAGTTGGCATTACTATATTTAGCATTGGTGCAACCCGTTATCACCGCTTTGGCTTTCGCAAGCGTGGACAACGCCGCCAGTTGTTCGGGGGTGGCGATGGTGTATTTGTAGTCTTTGGGATTGTCGCCAGTTCCATCGGCCTTTGCAAGGTCGAGAATCTTTCTGGCATTGGTGACTTCGGTATCGTACTCCACATCCGGTTTTGTCCAGTCGCTGTTGATGTCCACAGTCAGTTTCACGTCATCAATGACTTTCGGCTTTTCCGAAATCAGGCTTCCGGCAGCGTTGGTCTTGTAGTTGCGCTTGAGGGGGATTCCGGCAGGGATGGTGACCGACTGCAAATCTTTAGTCCCTGTAAAGGTCAAATCAATACTGCCTAAAGTGGAAGAGGCGTCGGTTAAGATGTAGTCGGAGAAAAGGGTCTGCGATTCGGTTGATTTGCTGCTGCAAATCACCTGAGCCGTGCCGCTAACCGTTCCGTCCAGTACATTAAACGTGGTAGGCACATCATACGTGGCAGTCAGCCCGTTGCAATAGCCGTAGTTTGTAGCATTCTTTTCTTTTATCGTCAGTTTGGCAAACGGGCGGGTCAGTGCATCGATAGAGGGATTTTCCACAGCTGCCGTTCGTTTTTCTAATACATAGTGACCGAAGAAAGCATCCCGGGCATCGGTGTTAAAGACGTACACGTTTTTAATAATCGAGATGGCTTTCAGACCGTTGGTGGAGTTATTAGTAGCATAAAACTTGTCGTCGTAATGCGTGTAGCTTAGGCCTCCGATTGTGGCAGAAAGATCTTTTGCATCCGTTGCGATAAAGTCCGCCCAGAAAAGGCAGTCGTATGTGCCTTCATCTATCTTGAAATCGAATACTACGTTGTCGCCGGTCGGTCCCACTTGCTCTTCCCGGTGTTTCAACGCAGGGCTTTCGCCTTGCGTCCATACTTCGAGGATGCAGCGGAGTTTGTGGTCGGTGGGAGCCGCGGGCAGTGCCCGTGTCCCGATTTGCGCGAAATCTTCGGGCAGCGAGGCGGTGAGGGTCACGCGATTACTCTCGGTAGCGGTTTGCAGCGCATCGGTTTCGTCCTGACTGCACGAGGTCATCAGCCCCACGAGGGCGATAATCCAGAGGTAAAGATGATACTTTTTCATGTGTTCAGTAATTTAAAATTTTAATTTATTGGTAATTCACTCTTTTATCAATGTAGCAGACCGTCGAGGTCTACGTCTATATTCCCGTCAAAATCGTCGTCTATGTCCACGCCTCCCTGCATCTCGTTGGTGAGGAAACGGGCACGCACGGTGGTGAGGTGTCCCCGCCGGTAGGGCACTTCCAGCCCGGTGGTGCGGCTGATGACGTTGCCGCCGCTGTCGCGTATCTCCATCGAGAGGCTGACGAACGATTCCGTACCGTTCACAAACACGAAGTCCGTGCCGATGGTGCATTCCTTCTGTCCGTCTGTGGGGACGGTGAGCGGAGTGGTATAGGCTATGCCCGTCCGCGAATCCGCAGGCTTGCCCGAAAGGACATTGAACACCGTGGGGAGGTAGAAGCCGTAGGAGAATGTAATCGTAAATGTTTCATCATCGGCACGCTGCTTCTTTGTCTTGCGGAGGAAATCCTTCACGTCGGTGGCGATAATCTCGTATTGTGCCAGCGGTCGCACCATGTCCACTTTCACCTGCACCCGGGCATTCCATTCGTCCCGATAGTTCCGCAAGTCGAGCGGTGTAGTTCCGTAAAGGCAATCCCGGGAAGGGGTGCTGCCCGTATAAGGGTCGGTGCAGGCTACCTGCTGCAAGTTGTCCGTATCGTAATAGAGGTCGTCCGTCGTACCTGCCTTTACGTAGTCCGTCCATACGGCGAGGGTATAGTCCAGCGCATGAAGTTTCAGATGAATGGGGAGCGAGATTTTCCCGTCGCCGTCTTCTTCTTCGGCGGTCTCCATCACCGTTACCTGCCGGGCTGTGGGCTTACCCTCCTGCCACGCCTCGATGATGAAGCGGCGGCGGTAGCCGTCGTCGGCTTTCGTTGTTCCGCTGCGGGCCTTATTGGTTCCGCTACGGGCATTTTTCTGCGTGATGATTTCCAGCGGAACAAGTTCCAAATCGAGCGTTACTTCGGTATTGACCTCCACCAGCGTGGGGTCAACGCCCTCTTCTCCGTCTTCCGTCATGGACGGGTAATCGTGTACACAACCGGCAAGGACGATTGTCAGCACAAGGGCGATAAATCCTATCGTGTATTTCTGTTTCATAAGCCGTTATTTTTTAAGGTTAAAGCGATAGACCACGGACAGCCCCACGCGGGTGATGCCCCAGTAGTTCTTCGTCCGGGTGTCGATGCGTGCGCCGTTATCTATATTATACCAGGTGTCGTAGCGCATGTTGGCATAGCCTGCGCCGAGGGTGAACTCGCCTGCCCAATGCTCATTAAAGGGCAGCAGGTAACCGTAACTGATGCCTGCGCCCAAGAGCGGACGGTCGGTGTCCTGATAGCGGTCGCGGTTCCATTTCACGCTGTACCAGCCTACGTGTGCATGAACGCCGAAGAAATGACCCACGCCGGGTTTCGATAGCCAGTAGCGGGCTTCGGGCTGAATGGTAAACGTCTTGACGGCGTGCTTGCTGCCCACGTACCACGGACACCAGAGTACAGGCAATTCTACGGAGAAATGTTCGCTCACCTGCACATCGGCGGCAAGGTTCATTATCGTACCCGCCCATGCCGCAAGGTTGGTTTTGACGGCGAGGTAGCGGCCGGAGGAAGATGCGGTTTCCGGCGTTGTCTTTACGGCTTGTTTCGGCTGTTGCTCCGGCTGTGCCGTTATCGCTTCCGCTTTTTCTTTGGCGGTGACGGTTTGTTGTTCCGCTTGTTGTATCTCTTCCTTTATTTCCTGTTCTTCTCTAACAGGTTCCGTCTCTTTTTCCACAACGACCGGAGTGATTTCTTCGGTCTGCTGTTCTTTCTCAGCCGGAACGGATTTTGATACGTCCTCTTCCATCGGCCTGAGTAGTGGAAGTGATGAATAGCTGATTACGACTATATCCCCCAAATCCGGATGGTTATGAGAGGTAGTTACCGTCTTGAAATCGCGTTCGCGCAATCCATAGTAATTAATAAGATAACCTTTCAGGTTGTTACAACGGTGAAAAGCTGTACGCCGGTTGCGGGAGTCATTGTCACATTCTCCGGAATAGCCGTTCACATAGAGCGTATCCTTTCCTTTGGAAAACGTTTGCAACTGTTTCTTTAATAATTGTAATGTTTGCCGATTGCTTTTGTAGTCTGTCTTGAACATTTGTATGCAAGGCGGATAATGGAAAACGAATGTTTGCGCATTCAGTGAGGAACAAAGAATGAAGCCTATTATCAGGCAGCTAATGATTTTTTTATTCATCGATACATGTATTTATTTTGTTCTTTTAACTATATGTTGTTTGTTCTGTTTCGCAAAGCTATATATCCTTAAGTTGCAATTCGTCAAAACCCTATTGCCATTTTATCAAAATCTTAGTGTTTATGCGGGATTGAGGGCTGTTTTATGCTGAATTCTCTTTTTCACGGTATTGTTTAGGTGTAATCCCATCGTGATATTGCGCAAAAGTCCGGTGCAACGCCGAAGGTGAAGTGAAGCCGGATTTCAGGGCAACCTGGTTGACTGTAAGCCCCGGATGATTCCGCAACAGCTCTTCGGCGTAATGGATGCGGTAGCTGCGTACCACATCGCTGAAACTTTCTCCCCAGCCTTCATTGAATATCTGTGAAAGATAAGTCCGGTTCAATGGAAGCCCCCCTGCCACATCCATCAATTTGAAATCCTTACGCAAATAAGGTTTTGTTTCTTCCATCCATTGCTGCACTTTTGTTTTGTATTCGGGCAGTTTTACAAGGAATACCGTTTCATTCATACTCTTTTCCTGCTGTTCCGCATCGTCCACGACCGGAGGCGGCGGCGATTTTTCCACTTCCTCATTTTCCCGGGCTTCTTCTTCATTCATGGTATGGCGGAAGAAGTTCTCCGGATACGGGTTTTCATGGAAAAAGCCTTTGTAAAAGATGAAACCGAAAAACAACTGGACTATGATATTATGTACTACATAGCAATAGGTATTGCCATCCAGCAATATCCAGCAGAAAGCAAACATGATGAACATCGTCCCCAAACCGTAAAACCGCAGCCAGGATATTTCCATGTCTTCGGTCGAAGCATAGTTTGCATCACACCATTGCCGGTATGAAACCTCGTGGCGATAGACAATCAGAATCAGATAAGCAATATAGGCAAATACGGAAAAAACGATAACCAATCTGTACCAGACATTGAATTGTCCCATATTAATGAGAAGGCTATCCCAATGAGCCAGACGGACAGGAGTTTCGCCCAGCAGATACATAACCGCAAAATAGAAAGCTACAATCACCAGATAGGGGGACATGACCAGCAAACAGCGTTTCGGGGTGAGCCAGCCGGGGCGGACAACTTCAAGAGGATAGAAAAGGGTAATGATAGCATAAAGATTACCGGCTATCAGGACAAAAGGAGCAAGTACGCTGCTCTCCATCGTTCCCATAAAGCCGAACAAAAGACCAAAGATACGGATTGCATAAGCTATTCCCCAAGCCAGCATGACATACGCCAGCAAACGCTTGGAGCGACTGCCTTCTGCATGAAGAAGAAGTAAAATCGCTCCCGCTATGCAGATAACGGTACACATCGGTATCAACATCTGCAAAACGGATTCCCATCCGGGAATAATCAGGTTCATAAAATCATCCTATTCATTTTTACACTACGTTTCATCGCGCCTGAACACAAGAAAGGCGTGAGCCACTGTTAACTTTATCCATAAATCAGGTCTTCGCAATACCCGTGTTGTTAGATAAAGCAACAGCACTCACGCCACTTATGTATATAGGCTACCACGTAGCATAACCCGGAAGGGTTTGCAATAAGTAGGTATATAACAAAAGGACGTGAGCGTTTGTTGCTACCATCTCCAACAACACTGAATCAAAGTTGCGAAGTTTGATTTATGGAGATTGGTATTTTTAAACGCTTCCGTTGTCACATGTCTCATTCCGCCCCGAAAAGCAGAATGCGTACAAAGATAACGGATACCGTTTATTTATCAAAGCAGCACGACAATTGTTTTTACCGGACGATGCGAAAATATTAACTTACGAGCAGTAAAGGAGAAAAAAACAATGGACAATTCGATACCCAAAACCGAAAGCCGTCAATTATTCCTTTAAAAAGCACCTTTTTCCCCTTGTTTTGCAAGGAGATTGGAGAAATTAAGTATCTTTAATCACTTAATGTTATTCCGATTGTACAATGATAAACAAGCACACCTTATTATATATATATTGTTTCTTTCTCTGTGTGGCATTAACCGGATGTCACAAGTCGTCCCAACCAATTGACCGGAGTGATATTCGTGAATGGCTTTCACAGGATGCAGACTCGTGCTTATGGTACTATACCGGCCATTATACCACTTTGCTTAAAGAAAAGAGATACCGGGAAATGGAGCAATTGTATGCCTCCGTTTTGCGTGCTATGCCGGAACATCCCAAAGGGGGCAAAAACATGAACTACCTGATGGGCTGGGTGCTGACCTATTATTATAATGCCCTGATGTATCAGGACAAAGCGGACGGCAGCGAATTTCTGACCGACAGCCTGCTGAACAGCCGCCACCCTTACTATACCCAAGTGCTTCACCCGGAACTGCTTGCCCACTCCTGCAAGTTCTATCTGGCTCAGAACCGGATGAAGCAGGTAGACAGCATCGGACATCTCTTTCTTTCCCTTCCTCCTACGGACGATCCACGAAGAGATGCCCGGACGTGGCATGTTATGGCATATTCTCTGGAGTTTTGCAGTATTGACACTAAAGTTCCCATGCAGCTGATGGAACATGCGGTAGCGTCGTGCCGGAAAGCGGAAGGCAAAGTAGGCAATGAAGGTGAAATATACGACTACATGGGTTACCTCTACTGGAAAAACGGAGAACCGGAGAAGGCGATAACCGCCATTCAGGAAGCGATAGACTGGTACACAGCCCGTCCGGGGACTCCGGGGGACGGATTGATAGAATGTTACAATGACCTTAGTCAGGTATATGCCACCCTTGAACTCTTTGACAAAGCCATAGAAGCCAATACCCTTGCTGTGGAAGCATCCAAGAAGCTGGATAACTGGGCGCTGGAAGAGGTGTACCGTTTGCGTGCGGCCTGCTTCAGTAATGCCGGAGAGAAGGATTCTGCGCTGTTCTATATACAGGAAGCCATCAAAGCCACTCCGAAAAGCGCGGAAAAATACTTTAATCTTTTATTACGCATCAACCGGTTGGATTATTATTATGCCGCCTACCCCGACTCCATAGCCGGACAACTGGATGAATGTTGCCGCTTGCTGAAAGATACCGCCCATATAGACCCGTTTGCCCAAAACTATTTGTATGCTTACCATGGCAAGGCATTGCTGCGAACGCCGGGGCACGAACAAGAAGGAGTGGAACAGTTGGAGCGGAGTTTTCGGAATTTTCAAACGTCCCATTTCCCGGAAGGAATCATTTCCGTCGGCGATGAATTGATACGCGCCTACATCCGGACAGGGATGCCGGACCGGATTTCATCTATATATTCCTTATATACCGAAACAAGCGACAGCCTGCGGCATCGGGCACGTGCCAATGCCGCTATCGGAGCCAATGTCCGTTACGAAACGGGACGCAAGGAACAGGAGAACCTTGTTCTTGCCGCCGAGGTGTCTTTGAAGCAACGGACACTGATTTTTACCCGGCTATTGGTCGGACTGCTGTTTGTCATCCTTCTCGTTGGGGGGATGTATATGCGTCAGCGCCAGCGTTTCCTTCGTCAGGTCAGTAACGCACGCCTCTCACAAATCAGCGGATTGCTCCAGACACAACAGGAACTGAAAGAGAAAAATGAATCCTTGCAGGGAATGCAGGAAGAACTGCGTCAAAGCAACGAGGCATTGTTCGAGGCAAAACAAGAGTTAAGCCGGCATAATGCTTCATTGACACAAAAGAAAGCTGTCAGCAATCTTCGGATGAAAATCAGCACCGAAATTTTCAACTCCGACAAAGAAGCTGAGTTCCGCCGTAGCTTCACTGCCTTCTATCCCGATTATATTCCTGCACTGCACCGGTTAAGCCCGGACATTACCCGTACAGACGAGCTGATTGCCATGCTTATTATTCTGGAATTAAGCAGTGACGAGATTGCTCTCACGTTGGGTATTTCCAAAATTGGAGTGAACAAGGCCCGTAGCCGTATGCGTAAAAGACTGGGGTTAGCCGGTGACACTAAATTGGAGGACTTTCTGAAAGGGATATGGGATTAGCATATATCCTTTATTTGCAGAACCTCTCTTCCTTCCGGAACTATTTCCATACCTGAAAAGGAAGTAAAAAAATCCCTTTTTTATTTTTTATATTTTATTTTCTCTTACCTTTGCCACCGTAAAGACAAAGGGGTGCCCCGACGGGCTGAGATTATACCCTCGAACCTGATGCAGTTAGTACTGCCGTAGGAATTGGATATTTTTTTCTTCACAGAACTTACCTTAACGGTGCTTCTTTGTATTTACTTCCATTGTTTTACTTAACAGAAACAGAAAATGAAAGTATTAATCAACAACAAAGAAGTGGAAACCGAGGCCTCTACCCTTTCACAGCTGACCAATGAGCTTTCCTTACCGGCGCAAGGCATTGCCGTTGCCGTCAATAACCGTATGGTTCCACGCATGGAATGGACGAATTACGCACTATCCGAAGGCATATCTATCGTAATAATAAAGGCAGCCTGCGGCGGATAAATTATGAAAACAGTTCAGTTCATTACACATTACACTGAAAAGTACTCCTATCTCGACTCTGCCCGTATGGCATTGAAAGGGGGATGCCGGTGGATACAGCTGCGTATGAAAGATGCCGGCAAAGAGGAAATAGTGTCCGTAGCTATGGAGCTGCGGAATTTATGCAATGATTGCGGCGCCATATTCATCATCGACGACCATGTGGAGCTGGTCAGGGAAATCGGGGCGGACGGCGTGCACCTTGGTAAAAATGACATGTCCGTTGCCGAAGCGCGGCGCATACTTGGAGACGAATATATCATAGGCGGCACTGCCAATACGTACGAAGATGTGAAAAAGCATTGGCTCGACGGAGTGAATTACATCGGTTGCGGACCGTTCAGATACACTACAACCAAACAGAAACTCAGTCCTATATTGGGGTTGGAAGGATATAAGGATATTATCCGGAAAATGCAGGAAGAAAAGATCTGTCATCTTCCTGTCGTAGCCATTGGCGGGATTACCTTTGCCGATATTCCTGCGATCATGCAGACAGGCGTTACGGGCATTGCTCTTTCAGGGACTGTGTTGCGTGCAGACAATCCGGTAGAGGAAATGCGAAAGATACTTGCCGTAATCAACCAAACAGACAATTATTGAAACAATAAACAAAAAGGTATATGGAAAAATTAGTTATTGCGGGACGTGAATTCAACTCCCGTCTGTTTTTGGGAACAGGAAAGTTTAATTCCAATGAAATAATGGAACAGTCCATTCTGGCATCCGGTACGGAAATGGTAACGGTGGCAATGAAACGCATAGAGCTGGAAAACAAGGAAGATGATATGCTGAAACATATCCGTCATCCCCACATTCAGCTCTTGCCCAACACTTCGGGCGTGCGTAATGCCGAGGAAGCGGTGTTTGCCGCACAAATGGCACGTGAAGCATTCGGAACCAACTGGCTGAAACTGGAAATTCATCCTGATCCGCGCTATCTTCTTCCCGACTCCACCGAGACCCTGAAAGCTACGGAAGAACTGGTGAAACTGGGGTTTGTAGTCCTTCCCTATTGCCAGGCGGACCCCACACTTTGCAAACGGCTGGAAGAAGCCGGCGCTGCTACCGTCATGCCGCTGGGTGCACCTATCGGTACGAATAAAGGATTGCAGACCAGAGACTTTCTGCGGATTATCATCGAGCAGGCCACTATCCCCGTGGTGGTAGATGCCGGTATAGGTGCTCCCAGCCACGCTGCCGAAGCAATGGAAATGGGTGCTTCCGCCTGTCTGGTAAATACGGCCATTGCCGTAGCCGGAACCCCCACAGCTATGGCACAAGCCTTCAAACAAGCCGTAGAAGCCGGACGTATGGCCTATGAAGCCGGTTTGGGATTGCAAGCCGACAGCTTTGTAGCCGAAGCCAGTTCTCCCCTCACAGCCTTCCTTAATGAATAAAACAGCAACAATCAGTTATGAAACCAAGAATAAAATTCCCTCGTTCCGAGAAAGTATATCTGCCGGGAACGTTATATCCCGAACTTCGCGTAGCTATGCGCAAAGTGGAACAAGTGCCCAGTACGACCTTTGTCAATGGAGAGAAAGTGATTAGTCCCAATCCGGACATTTACGTCTACGACACCAGCGGTCCTTTCAGCGATCCCGACATTGAGATAGATCTCAAAAAGGGATTACCCCGCCTGCGCGAACCCTGGATACTGCATCGCAATGATGTGGAGCAGTTGCCGGAGATTACTTCCGAGTATGGCCGTATGCGTCGTGACGACAAGTCGCTCGACCACCTGCGGTTTGAACACATCTCATTGCCCTATCGCGCCAAGCAAGGCAAATGCTGCACACAGATGTACTATGCCAAACAAGGCATCATCACTCCCGAAATGGAATATGTGGCTATTCGTGAAAACATGAATTGCGCCGAATTAGGGATAGACACACATATCACTCCTGAATTTGTCCGCCGGGAAATTGCGGAAGGACGTGCCTTGCTCCCTGCCAACATCAATCATCCCGAAGCCGAACCGATGATTATAGGCCGTAACTTCTTTGTGAAAATCAACACGAACATTGGCAATTCGGCTACCACTTCGAGCATTGATGAAGAAGTGGAAAAAGCACTTTGGAGTTGTAAATGGGGCGGTGACACCCTAATGGACCTATCGACCGGAGCAAACATCCACGAAACCCGGGAGTGGATCATCCGCAACTGTCCGGTTCCCGTAGGTACGGTTCCCATTTATCAGGCGTTGGAAAAGGTGAACGGCAAAGTAGAGGAACTTACCTGGGAACTCTATCGGGACACGCTGATTGAACAATGCGAGCAAGGTGTGGATTATTTCACCATACACGCAGGTATCCGCCGCCACAACGTACATTTGGCGGACAAACGCCTGTGCGGCATCGTGAGCCGCGGCGGAAGCATTATGAGCAAATGGTGTCTGGTGCACGACCGCGAAAGTTTCCTGTACGAGCATTTTGATGATATCTGCGATATATTGGCGCAATACGATGTGGCGGTATCCTTAGGTGACGGTTTACGTCCCGGCTCCACATACGATGCCAATGATGAAGCGCAGTTTGCAGAACTCGACACCATGGGCGAACTGGTGCTTCGTGCCTGGGCAAAGAATGTGCAGGCTTTCATCGAAGGTCCCGGACACGTGCCCATGCACAAGATTAAGGAAAATATGGAACGCCAGATAGAAAAGTGCCACAACGCTCCTTTCTATACGCTGGGGCCGTTGGTTACGGACATCGCTCCGGGCTACGACCATATCACCTCTGCTATCGGTGCGGCGCAAATCGGTTGGCTGGGTACGGCCATGCTGTGCTACGTCACCCCCAAAGAGCACCTTGCATTGCCCGACAAGGAAGATGTGCGCGTAGGAGTTATCACCTATAAGATAGCCGCCCACGCCGCCGACCTTGCCAAAGGACATCCCGGTGCGCAAGTACGCGACAACGCGTTGAGCAAGGCGCGTTATGAGTTCCGTTGGAAAGACCAGTTCGACCTCTCGCTCGACCCGGAACGCGCACAGACTTATTTCCGGGCAGGGCGCCATATAGACGGAGAATACTGCACGATGTGCGGTCCTAACTTCTGTGCAATGCGGTTGTCAAGGGAATTGGGAAAGGAAAAAGAATAACTATCGGATTAACTTTATCATAGAATAAAATGTTTTCAGACGAATTAGAAAAAATATCCTGGAAAGAAACGACCGTCTGCATCAATTCAAAGACAGATGCGGATGTGCGCCGCGCACTTTCCAAGGAGCATTGCGACGTAGAGGATTTTATGGCGCTCATTTCACCGGCCGCCGTTCCCTACTTGGAAACAATGGCGCGTTTGAGCAAGAAATATACGGAAGAGCGTTTCGGCAAAACGATTTCCATGTTTGTGCCATTATATATTACGAACTCCTGCACCAACTCCTGTGTGTACTGTGGTTTTCACATCAGCAATCCCATGCCCCGTACCATACTGACGGAGGAGGAAATTGTCAATGAGTACAAGGCTATCAAGAAGCTTGCGCCTTTTGAGAACCTGTTGCTGGTTACAGGTGAAAATCCCGCCAAGGCAGGCGTTCCGTACATTGCCCGCGCACTCGACTTGGCAAAGCCTTATTTCAGCAACCTGAAGATTGAAGTAATGCCCTTGAAAGCCGAAGAATATGCCGAACTGAAGACGCATGGCATGAACGGCGTCATCTGTTTTCAGGAGACCTACCACAAGGCGAACTATAACATATACCACCCGCGTGGCATGAAGTCCAAATTCGAATGGCGCGTAAACGGCTTTGACCGTATGGGGCAGGCAGGCGTACATTCCATCGGTATGGGAGTGCTCATCGGTTTGGAGAAAGAGTGGCGGACGGACATTTGCATGATGGCATACCATCTGCGCTACCTTCAGAAGCATTATTGGAAAACGAAGTATAGCGTCAATTTCCCGCGTATGCGCCCTTCGGAGAACGGCGGGTTTCAACCCAACGTGATTATGAGCGACCGCGAGCTGGCTCAGGTTACCTTTGCCATGCGAATATTCGACCATGATGTAGACATATCCTACTCCACTCGCGAACCGGCTTTCATACGCGACCACATGGCAACTTTGGGAGTTACCACCATGAGTGCGGAGAGCAAAACAGAACCGGGCGGATATTATAGCTATCCGCAAACTCTGGAGCAGTTCCACGTCAGCGACGAGCGCAAAGCCGTAGAAGTGGACAGGGCTTTGAAAAGTTTGGGACGGGAACCCGTATGGAAAGATTGGGATGCCAGCTTTGACCTGAAACGTGTCTGACACTCTTTACATATATAATTATGATCCGATACAGCAGACAAACCGCCCTTCCCGAAATAGGAGAAGACGGACAAGAGAAACTGCATAAGGCAAAAGTGTTGATAGTAGGTGTAGGAGGGCTTGGCTCCCCTATCGCCCTCTATCTTGCGGGTGCAGGAGTAGGCACAATAGGCTTGGTGGATGACGATACGGTGAGTATCAGCAATCTGCAACGCCAGATATTGTACGCGGAGAACGAAACCGGCCTGTCCAAAGTGCACTGTGCCGCCAAGAGGTTGCAGGCTCTGAACAGTGAGGTGAACATCCTTGCCCACCCCTTTCGTCTCAGTTCGGAGAATGCCCGCCGGTTGATTGCAGAATATGATATTATTGTTGACGGATGCGATAATTTCTCCACCCGCTATCTGATTAGCGACAGTTGCAGTGCACTGAACAAACCTTATGTTTACGGTGCTATCCAAGGATTTGAGGGGCAAGTTTCCGTATTCTGTCATGGCGGGCAACCTAAGACATACAGGGACTTGTATCCCGACGAAGCCGCAACATTACAAATGCCTGCTCCCGATAAATCTGTGATAGGCGTTACTCCAGCCATTGTGGGCAGTGTAGAAGCGAGTGAGGTTCTGAAACTTATTTGCGGTTACGGCGATGTACTGGCCGGAAAATTATGGACTGTCGATCTTAGGAGCATGCAGTCGTTCATTCTTTTAATATAAATGGCAGAAAAAATATACCCGAATTGTATGAAACTGATAGTGATTACCCAACCTGAATTCTTTGAAGATGAAGCCGCTGCGATCACTTCCCTGTTCGATGCCGGACTTGAGATCCTTCATCTTCGCAAACCCGGTGCGTCTTACGAAGATATGGACAAGCTCTTGCGCCGCCTTCCGGCGGAATACATGGAGCGCATCGTTACCCACGACCATTTCGGGCTTGCATCCGAACGGAACTTGAAAGGTGTTCATCTGAACAGACGCAACCCGGCAGTACCTGCTGGCTTTACAGGGCACGTCAGCCGTTCCTGCCATTCGCTGGAGGAAGTGGCGGAATATAAAGCGGCATGCAACTATGTTTTCCTCAGTCCCATATACAACAGCATTTCAAAAGAGAGATATGCTGCTGCCTACGCTTTTGATGATTTGCGGAAGGCACATCAGGCGGGCATCATCGACTCCGGCGTAATGGCGTTGGGGGGTGTCACTGCTGAGCACTTACCCGAAATCAATTCATTAGGTTTCGGCGGTGTGGGACTGTTAGGCGATATATGGCAGCGGACGGGAACGGATTTCATCAATCATTTCAGGGAGCTGCTCCGTTCGGCTTCTCTCTTTTAATCATCAATCATTTTATCATCATGTTGTCCACTCCAGTCATTCTCACCGTTGCCGGTTCCGATTGTTCCGGCGGCGCAGGCATACAGGCGGATATTAAGACGATTTCCGCATTGAAGGGGTATGCCGCCTCCGTCATTACCGCCGTTACCGCACAGAATACGGTAGGGGTTCAAGCCGTCTACCCCATTCCGCCGGATATTGTCCGCATGCAGACAGAATCTGTCATGGACGATTTGCAGCCTGCTGCCGTCAAAATAGGAATGGTGCACAATGCCGCTATCGTACGCGCCATTGCGGAATGTCTGCAAAGGTTCCGCCCCCGCTTTGTTGTCTGCGATCCGGTCATGGTGTCTACCAGCGGACGGCAACTGATGACGGAAGATACCATTCACACAATTCAGGAAGAGCTTTTCCCCCTCTGCTCCCTGATAACTCCCAATTTGAGTGAAGCATCATTGCTGCTTGCACGTACTGTCACAGATGTGGAGGATATGAAACAAGCGGCTCGCGAACTGGCAGACCGCTATCATTGTGCCGTATTGGTAAAAGGCGGCCACTTGTCCGGAACCACAATGTGCGATGTGTTGTATGGCGACAACGGATTCAGCCTGTTCGAACAACAAAAGATAGAGAGTTGCAATCTTCATGGTACGGGCTGCACGCTCTCTTCCGCCATTGCCACCCTCGCTGCCTGTAACAACGGGCTTGAGGATGCCGTCCGTCAGGCAAAAGCCTATATAAGCAAAGCTATTCTTCATGGCAAGGACCTGCACATAGGGCATGGAAACGGGCCTTTATGCCATTTCTTCCCGGAGGAAGAATGATTGCTCATCTTTTTCCGGAAAACTTCATAATTAAAGCCCGAAATACTTGACAAGGGGTATCCTCATTTCGTATATTTGCACATCGAACAACTAATAACATTAACCTAAAACTTAGTAAATGGCAAAATCAATTTCTTCCTTTTCGGAGTTGGCACAAATGTATTTTCCCGGTTGCACTACTCCTAAAAATGCGGTGAGATGTCTGCAACGCAGCATTAAGAGATGTACAAAATTGGCAACATTATTGGCGGAAACGGGCTATCTTCCCTATAATCACCGCTGGATTTCGCCCAAGCAACAAGCGCTGATATTTGAAAATTTAGGCGATCCATACCCTGATTAAGTTTATAAAACGACATGAAAAAACGGCATTTCACATTGTGATTTGCCGTTTTTTTTGTATCCATATTTCAATAAATTCATTCATAGACATCAAAACGCCTATTAATAAATTCCGGAAGAATTTTACTATAATTTTTCAAGAATTACAGTAAAATTCCAAATACATTCATTTATAGGAAGATTTTAAATGTATCATCATTTTACTTTTTCGCATGTAAGCAAATAATGAAAGGCATTTAGGTGGTGGAAAGCTGTTTCTTTTTCTGATTTATGCTTTATTTCATCAAGAAAGGCGGTGTTGTTTATGTATATAAATAGTTACGTTTGCGGCGTTGCCCCGCCCCGGTTTCCGTATGCATGCAATCATAATGTTTTCGAATCCATTAATAATTAGCAGCTTACAACTTTTTTCAAAAAAACACGTTCCAAAGGGCCCAAAAGGGGACTGAACGCCCGGCAGCCTGTTGTACCTTTGCATAGTCATTAAAACAAATGGCAATAGTAAACCTTTTATTTTTTAACCTATTAAACTTTAACGATTATGGCTTTAGAGTATGTAGTAACCAAAAGAGTGTTTGGTTTTGACCAGTCGAAAACAGAAAAGTATGTAGCGCGTTCCGTCGGTTCCGGTCAAGTGCGTTTCGACAAAATGTGTGCAAAGGTCAGTCGCCTGTGCGGTGTTCATCGCAAAGTGGTAGACTTGGTGGTAAGCGGTTTGGTGGACATGATGGCAGAGGACATTGACGACGGCAAAACGGTGCAAATGGGAGAATTCGGACTGTTCCGGCCTACCATTAAAACAAAAAGCGCCAACACAGCCGAAGAGGTCAATGCAAGCAATATCCTTTCCAAGCGCATCGTGTTTACGCCGGGAAAGATTTTCCACCGTACGCTGGAGGAAATGAGCATCACCCGTTCAGTGCCTGTGGACACTGACTATACAGACGGAAGCGGCAATAGCGGAAACACCGGTGGCACTGACGGGCCTAATGAAGGCGGCGAAGAAGAGAATCCGTTGGGATAACCGTTATTGAGAGAATACATTTTTTCTTCTACCCTAAAGATGAAAAGCAGCGGGACGTGTCCCGCTGCTTTTTTATATAATATACCTACCATTATTAAATTTTATCTATTATTTTTGCAAAAATATTCACAATAAACCAGGCATATATCATGGAAAAAGCAAAAGTATATTTTTCGGACTTACGCACCTCTCCCACTTCCAATCTTTTAGACAAAATGGAACGTCTGCTCAAGCGTGCCGGTATCGGACAGCTTCCTTTACAAGACAGCTTTACCGCCATCAAGATACATTTCGGCGAACCGGGCAATCTGGCATACATCCGCCCCAACTATGCAGCGCGTATGGCAAATTTACTCCGCAGTTTCGGAGCCAAACCTTTCCTGACAGACTGCAACACCCTATATTCCGGCCGCCGTTCCAATGCTGTGGACCATCTGCAAAGCGCAATGGAGAACGGGTTCAATCCCATATCCGCCCAATGCCAGGTGATTATTGCAGACGGAGTCAAAGGTACGGATTACAGGGAAATACCGATAGACGGAGAATATTGCCCGACTCCCAAGATCGGCACCGCTATCGCCGATGCGGACATCATAATCAGCATGAACCACTTTAAAGGGCATGAACAAACCGGATTTGGCGGTGCTCTGAAAAATCTCGGAATGGGATGTGCCAGCGTAGGCGGCAAACTGGAACTGCATGCTTCTTCCCAACCTAAAATAGATACCGGAAATTGCATAGGTTGTAACATCTGCGTAAAACATTGCGCTCACGATGCCATACATTTGAACGCAGAACGCAAAGCGGAAATAGATTATGCCAAATGCGTGGGATGCGGACAGTGCGTAGCTCTGTGCCAGCATGATGCCGCCGTTGTGAGCGACTGGGACACATCCGAACGGTTGAATTACAAAATAGCAGAATATTCCGCCGCCGTACTGAAAGACAAACCGCATTTCCACATCAGTTTCATCATGAACGTATCACCCGAATGCGACTGCTGGAACCATAATGACGCTGCCATCATTCCCGACCTCGGCATGCTGGCATCGGCAGACCCCGTAGCGTTGGATAAGGCATGTGCGGACTTGGTCATTCAGTCGCCCATTTTGCATGGAAATAATGTGCTTGCCAAAGGACACGAGCATGAAGACCTGTGCGGTTGCGACAAATTCCACATGGTGCATCCCGATACGGACTGGCTTGCCGGCCTGCGCCATGCCGAAAAAATCGGTTTGGGAACAATGGATTACGAGTTAATAAAAATCTAAAGCTGCATTTACACTTATGGCAAAAACAATGGAGGAAGTGTTGGAGCGTTTCCGCACTATTGAATTCCACGAGGATTTTGATATGATTGTGGCTATTGCCAACGGCGGAATTGTTCCGGCGGGTATCATCAACCAGCGCCTGCAGAAAGAAGTACATCTCTTGCGCATCAATTTGAGAGACGAATACCAGCATCCAAAGTATGACGTTCCGCAATTACTGGCGCCTGTGGATTTCGACTTCAAGGGCAAGAATATCTTGCTGGTGGACGACCGTATAAAAACCGGTTCCACCATCAGGCTGGCACGCGAACTGCTGAAAGATGCATGCAGCATCAAAACCTTTGCAGTGAACGGTACGGCCGATTATGCATTATTTGATGAGACATGTTTCAAATTTCCATGGATATTATGAATAAATGAACATTTTCCTGCTGTTTTCCTTTCTTGCTTCGATAAAATAACTAATTTCGTACCGGACAAAAAATAGCAGAGACTAACAATATGGAAGTAGTAACGAACAACTGGTTCTCAAATAAATATTCTATCGGTTATGCCTTGAGTGGCGGCTTCATTAAGGGATTCGCCCATTTAGGAGCCATGCAGGCACTGCTGGAGCATGACATTAAACCCGATATAATTTCAGGTGTCAGTGCCGGTGCGTTGGCAGGCGTTTTTTATGCGGACGGCAATGAACCGCATAAAGTCCTGGATTATTTTGCCGGGCATAAATTTCAGGACTTGACTAAATTGGTAATACCCAAAGTGGGCTTGTTCGAGCTTGGCGATTTTAAAGATTTCCTGAGAAGTAACCTGAAAGCGAAAAAACTGGAAGAATTGCAATTGCCACTCATCATCACCGCTACCGACTTGGATCATGGACGTTTGGCACATTTCCATAAAGGAGACATCGCAGAGCGTGTAGCTGCATCCTGCTGCATGCCGGTATTGTTTGCACCCGTAAAAATAGAAGAAACCTATTACGTGGATGGAGGACTTTTGATGAACCTGCCGGTAACCACCATCCGACGAGTGTGTGAAAAGGTGGTGGCAATCAATGTCAGCCCTTTGATGGCGCCTAAGTACAAAATGAACATCGTGAGCGTAGCCTTGCGCTCGTACAACTTCATGTTCCGTTCCAACTCGTTCCCGGAGCGTGAGAAAGCGGACTTACTGATAGAGCCTTACAACCTGGACGGTTACAGCAACCGGGAGCTGGAAAAAGCGGAAGAGATATTTATGCAAGGATACAACGCTACCAATGACATACTGGAACGTCTGCAAATAGAAAAAGGCACTATCTGGAAAGAGTAAAATAACCATTCTCTAAATAAAAAGAAATGAGCGACGAAAATAAACTGATTATTTATCAAGTGTTCACCCGGCTGTTCGGGAACAACAATAACCACTGTATCAATAACGGTAGTATTACCGAAAACGGATGCGGCAAAATGGCTGACTTCACAGCCAAGGCATTAGGAGAAATAAAGAAGCTGGGGGTTACCCATATATGGTATACCGGTATTATAGAACATGCAACGCAAACGGATTATCGTCGCTACAATATCCAGCCCGATCATCCGGCTATCGTAAAAGGTAAAGCCGGTTCGCCATATGCCATAAAAGATTATTATGATGTGGATCCGGATCTGGCAAAGGACGTTCCGGAGCGTATGAGGGAATTTGAAAACCTGGTGCAGCGCACACACCGTAGCGGCCTGAAGGTCATTATTGATTTTGTACCTAACCATGTAGCACGCCAGTACCATTCGGACATGCAGCCGGACGGCACTTCTCAGTTGGGCGTGAACGATGATGCGAACTATGCGTTCAGCCCTTACAATAATTTCTATTACATCCCGCAATCGGAGCTACATGGACAGTTTGACATGCAAGGTACAGCCGGTGAACCGTATAAAGAGTTTCCGGCCAAGGCCACCGGCAACAATCGTTTTGATGCCTATCCCAACATCAATGACTGGTACGAAACGGTCAAACTGAATTATGGAGTGGATTATCAGAATGGCGGCACCTGTCACTTCAATCCTATTCCCGACACATGGACCAAAATGCTGGATATTCTGATGTTTTGGGCCGGGAAACATATTGACGGCTTCCGTTGCGACATGGCGGAAATGGTTCCTGTCGAGTTTTGGGAATGGGCTATCCCTCAAGTAAAGACCAAGCATCCCGACCTTCTCTTTATAGCTGAGGTGTATAATCCGAAAGAGTACGGTAACTATCTGTTCCGAGGAAAATTTGATTACCTCTATGACAAAGTGGGACTGTATGACACGCTCCGCGCAATAGTGTGCGGCGACGAATCCGCAACAGCCATTACGAGGGCTTGGCAGAGTTTGGGCGGAATAGAGAAACGGATGCTGAATTTCTTGGAAAACCATGACGAACAGCGCATCGCTTCCGACTTCTTTGCAAGTAACCCGCGTAAAGCCATACCCGCCCTCATCGTATCGGCCTGTATGAACGTAAACCCTATGATGATTTACTTCGGACAGGAATTTGGCGAGCTGGGCATGGACAGCGAAGGCTTCAGCGGAAGGGACGGGCGCACTACGATCTTTGACTATTGGAGCGTCGACACTATTCGCCGCTGGCGCAATGGCGGAAAATTTGACGGGAAAATGATGACGGACAATCAGAAACACCTGTATGCCATCTATCAACGCATACTGACATTATGCAACGAGGAAAAAGCAATCTCACAAGGTGACTTTTTCGATTTGATGTATGCCAATGTCAACGGCTGGCGTTTCAACGAACATAAGCAATATACTTTCTTGCGCAAGTCCGGTAGGGAATTATTGCTGTTTGTCGTAAACTTCGATCATATATCGGCAGACCTTGCAATCAATATCCCTTCCCATGCCTTTGATTTCCTGCAAATACCACAAATGGACCGGTACCATGCCGTCGATTTATTGAGTGGCAAAGAAGAGACAATCAGCCTATTGCCATACAAGGCAACGGAAGTATCTGTGGAAGGATACGGCGGTAAAATTCTTAAAATAAAATTATAAATTATGGAAATGATGCAGAGTGACCGTTTCACTCTGCATCATCCTTACCTTCCATTTTATCCTTCAACCTGTACATACGCGTAATGGCCGGATTATAGAACTCATCCGGATAATGGGCGGTAATGTCACTCAGGTTAGCTTGTACATACCTTTTTACATCAAATATCGTTTCAGCATCGTTCAATTGTATCTGTTCGGGAAATGATGCCGCTTTGGACCACTCTATCAAGGCATTGACACTTTCTTCATCGTATTTATACTCTCTCATAATTCATATATTTTCTTGCAAAGATATAACAATTGCTAAAGTTATCCTTACCCTTATGAACAAATTCTGAAAGGGTGACGTTATATAGATGTGTTTTTCATAGTATTAGATATAAGATTAATTAAAGGAGACGTACCCGCTTGTGATAAGTAAGTACATCAAAGAACAGAAGCGTCTGTTTTGATTGATAAATGTGTAAGAAGCATCGGTTTACCCCAAGCCGGTGCTTTTTTTATGTCTGTTTGTAGCATGTTATAAATATTATCCGTAAATTTGGCAGAAATAAGGATTTATATTGATATGAACATTCCTGTTATATTTCAATTTCTGAAAGAACTGTCCGCCAACAATAATCGCGAATGGTTCAATGCTCACCGGGAACAATACGAAAATGCCCGAAATGAGTTCGAGAACTTGCTGACAGTGATTATCTCCCGCATCTCATTGTTTGACGAAAGCATCCGCGGCATCGAAGCCAAAGACTGTACATACCGCATCTATCGGGATACACGCTTCTCGGAAGACAAAACACCCTATAAGAACCATTTTGGCGGCTATATCAACGCCAAAGGAAAGAAATCCGACCATTGCGGATACTATATCCATTTGCAACCGGGAAACTGCCTGTTGGCAGGCGGCAGCTATTGCCCGCCCCCTCCCCTGCTGAAAGCATTGAGACAGGCGGTGTATGACAATATAGACGAATTCCGGGGAATTGTCGAAGATCCAGTATTCAAACAATACTTTCCCGTTGTCGGAGAAAATTTCCTGAAAACAGCCCCGAAAGGCTTTCCTAAGGACTATCCGTACCTGAAGTACTTGCAGTGCAAGGAGTATACCGTCGCCTGCAGCCAACCGGACAGTTTCTTTCTGGCTCCGGACTTTCTGGATCGTACAGATGATATTTTCAAACAGATGAAACGTTTTTCAGACTTTGTGAATTACACAATAGACGACTTTGAATAATTACCTATTTATAACTAACTTAAAACATTTGAATTATGGTAGTAGACAGACTTGAAAACATAGAGAAATATGCTTCGCTGAATCCTTTATTCGCACAAGCCATTGAATTTTTGAAATCACACGATTTGAACGCTTTGGAAGTGGGAAAAACGGAGCTTAAAGGTAAAGAATTGCTCGTAAATGTGGCGCAAACCAAACCGAAAACAAAGGAAGATGCCAAACTGGAAACACACAGGGATTTTATTGACATCCAGATTCCTCTGTCTGGTACTGAAATAATGGGCTACACCGCAGCAAAAGATTGCGTTCCGGCAGATGCTCCCTACAATGCAGAGAAAGATATTACTTTCTTTTCCGGTCTGGCAGAGAGCTATATCGAAGTTAAACCGGGCATGTTTGCCATTTTCTTTCCACAAGACGGACACGCTCCCGGCATCACTCCGGACGGTGTGAAAAAAGTAATTGTGAAAGTTAAAGCATAATATCAAATACCTCAAATTAATCCTTTATGGAAACATTGAATTTGATTAAGAACGATCCTTGGCTGGAGCCTTACGCAGATGCCATAAACGGACGTCATAAACATGCTGCTGAAAAAGAAGCGGAATTAACCAACAAAGGAAAACAAACCTTATCGGATTTTGCGTCCGGCTATCTTTATTTTGGCCTGCATCGCACTGATGAAGGCTGGGTTTTCCGCGAATGGGCTCCCAATGCCACTCAGATTTTCTTGGTTGGAACGTTTAATGACTGGAAAGAGGAGAAAAAATACAGCCTGAAACGTAAAGCAAACGGAAACTGGGAAATAAAACTACCGGCCGGCGCCATGAAGCATGGTGACTTATACAAACTAATGGTGCATTGGGACGGTGGCTGCGGCGAACGTATTCCGGCATGGGCAAATCGGGTTGTTCAAGATGAACAAACCAAAATCTTCAGTGCACAGGTATGGTCGCCGGAGAAACCGTATAAGATGAAAAAGAAAACTTTCAAGCCCGCCACTAATCCATTGTTGATTTATGAATGTCATATCGGTATGGCGCAACAAGAGGAAAAAGTCGGCAGTTACAGAGAGTTTCAGGAAAAGATTCTTCCACGCATCGTAAAGGATGGATATAACTGTATCCAGATTATGGCTATTCAGGAGCATCCATATTACGGCAGTTTCGGGTATCACGTATCAAGTTTCTTTGCTGCTTCTTCCCGCTTCGGTACTCCGGACGAACTGAAAGAACTCATTGACACAGCCCATAGCATGGGTATCGCTGTTATCATGGACATCGTTCACTCCCATGCAGTGAAGAATGAAGTAGAAGGGCTGGGTAACTTTGCCGGTGATCCGAACCAGTATTTCTATCCGGGTGCCCGTCGTGAACATCCGGCATGGGATTCGCTTTGCTTTGACTATGGAAAAAATGAAGTTATTCATTTTTTGCTGTCCAACTGTAAATATTGGATGGAAGAGTATCACTTTGACGGTTTTCGCTTCGATGGCGTGACTTCAATGCTGTATTATAGCCATGGCTTAGGCGAAGCATTCTGCAACTATGGAGACTATTTCAATGGCCATCAGGACGACAATGCCATTTGCTATCTGACACTTGCCAACCGCCTGATTCATCAGGTTAATCCTAAAGCAATTACCATTGCCGAAGAGGTATCGGGAATGCCGGGACTGGCTGCAAAATTCGAGGATGGCGGCTATGGCTTTGATTATCGCATGGCGATGAATATTCCCGACTATTGGATCAAAACTATCAAGGAAAAAATAGATGAAGACTGGAAGCCCTCCAGCATGTTTTGGGAAGTGACCAACCGTCGTCAGGATGAGAAAACAATATCTTATGCGGAAAGTCATGATCAGGCATTAGTTGGTGACAAAACAATTGTTTTCCGTCTGATAGATGCCGATATGTACTGGCACATGCAGAAGGGTGATGAAAACTATACTGTAAATCGTGGTATCGCCTTACACAAGATGATACGTCTGTTGACGGCAACGACTATCAATGGCGGTTATCTTAACTTCATGGGTAATGAGTTCGGTCACCCCGAATGGATAGACTTTCCTCGTGAAGGTAATGGCTGGTCGTGCAAATATGCCCGCCGTCAATGGGATTTGGTAGATAATAAAAATTTGGCATATCATTATCTGGGTGATTTTGATTGCGCCATGTTGGAAGTTATCAAAAGTATGAAGAATTTCCAAGCTACGCCGGTTCAGGAAATATGGCATAATGACGGAGATCAGGTATTGGCGTATATGCGTAAGGATTTAGTTTTTGTATTTAACTTTAATCCCAAGCAGTCTTTCACCGATTATGGATTCTTGGTTCCTGCCGGTTCTTATGAGGTTATATTGAATACCGATAATCCGGATTATGGTGGCTATGGACTGACTGATGACACAGTGAAGCATTTCACCCTTTCAGATCCTTTGTACAAGAAAGATAAGAAAGAATGGCTGAAACTCTATATTCCGGCGCGAACAGCAATGGTTTTAAAGAGAAGCAAATAATTGAAGAGCAAAAACAGAGTATGATAAAAAGAGAGACAGACCTTGATTGGACTGTCTCTCTTTCATGTTTTATGTATGTGGGTTTTATAACTGAGTATTTATAAAGTTCAGCATTGTATTGGCATTGTCTATCATTTTCTTTTGAGCCGGTTTGCTCGGAGACAACAATGGAATAAGTTTTTCCAGATACTCCTTGGACTCTTTGAATTGTCCTTTTGCCTTTTCAGCATCTGTATTCAATGTAGCGGCGCCTTGACTGTAAAGCAATACTCCTAAGCTATTGAGGGCGTTTACATTATCCGGCTGAATTGCAAGAGCTTGTTTGAAAGCACCTTCTGCATCATCAACCTTTTTAGCTTTTTGTGCAACAATACCTTGATTCACGTAATAAGTAGCATACATTCTTGTTAAGGTCTTATTTCCCGGAACTGCTTCCAGACCTTCTTTCAGAGTAGCGACATATTCATCATTTTTCTTCAAGTCCTTCAATGCACCGGCTTTACCAATATAGGCATTGGCTAAGTTATACTTTTTCTGTACAGCTATATCAAAGTATTTCAAAGCATCGGCAGGCTTCTTAATTTTATCGGCGCAAACACCGCAATTAAAAGCAATTACAGAATCTTGGTTATTTGTCTGTGTCAAATAAGTGCTGAATTTTGTGAATGCCAGTTGATAATTCTTAGATTCAAGTGCGGCTTTACCTTCATTGACCAATTGTGCAGGGTCGGTATTCTGCGCAAAGAAATTAGTAGCTGCACAACAAAGTGCAAGAGATAAGATTAATTTTTTCATATGCTTTTATGATTTTAAATATTGATATCTCAAAGTTAACAGCCTACAACGTAGAAGCAAAACCTTTTTACCTTTTTTGGGTTTTTTACGGTAGTAGTAACAAGTGTTATTTTACGTAAACAAAGAAACAGACAGAGTATGGAAATTCTTATTTTTATAGTACCATAATCCCATATCGGAATTTGCTCCGTTTGCTCCGTTCACTCCCAATAAAATAATTCCTATAACCAATACAAGCAAGAATAAAATCGACAGCGTTACCGTAATTTTACTTTTTTTTACCGATTCCTTTTCTTATCACTCTTTTATACCATCCCGAATGTGTTGTTATAGGGAATATTGCAGCTATACAAAATAAAAAAATAGGCCAAAACATGACCAACAGCCCAGTTATGCCATAACTCATGGTATCTTCTTTTTGGTTATTCATCATGTTTTAAGTACTTTTGCATATTCTCTATATGCTAATGGTATTTTGATATATAAATAGTGACATAACAAAATTATGAAAAGACAGTTTGTTTTTTTTGCCATGATGATTTTTGCTGTCATGGTTTTTGCACAGGGAGTTTATACCAAGCCTTGTACTGATAAAGCTTTGGAGAAGAAAGCTTTGAAATGGGTTAACAGCGGAAAATGGCGCAATGGTTTCAAAATGGCTACACCGCATGAAAGTGTGAATGTCGTGGAATTCTATACTCAATATAAAAAGAATCCTGAACAGTGGAAGGCAATGTTTAAGTGGCTTTCGACTCGTGATTTGCTTACAATAGAGAAAGGGAAATATACTATTGAGGGTACAAAACTTATTGCCAGCGTAGAGGACAGCGAGAACGGTGATTTATCGAAGCGTAAAAGCGAGAGCCATTATAAGCATATTGATTTCCAATTTGTAGTAAAAGGTACTGAACGTTTCGGTATCATAGACCATGAGACAAGTAAGCCTAATTCTCAATATCGTCCTGATGTAATCCATTATGAATACGATAACAATAAAACTCTTTTCTATGATTCGACACCTGACAAGTTTTTTATTTTCTTTCCGGATGATTGGCATATCGCCAAAATCAATACAGATCTTACAGACCAAAAAATAAGGGTTATTGTGGTGAAGTTAGATTATATAAAATAAGTGATTCCTATAACCCATCCGGGATGCAAGCTCAAAGGCGAATTGGGCAAAGGTTTTGCGGGCAGAATAGTATCCCACCTTTTGATTGATATTGAACGATTCGGCAAGTACATTCAAGCTACGTGTCAGATACTGGTAAAATTTGAGTATGTAAATTTATATTCGAATTTGAGTTTTCCGGTATTACCATTGACTACTTGGTCTCGCACGAAATCCGAAAAAATGGGTTGCAAACCTATAGCTGTTTTATGGTAATTGAAATAAACTCTAATAATATGATGACTGAAGACAACAATTCCAAAAGTAATTCCCCAAACTCCGAGAAAAGTTACTCCGAGCGGCTTAAATCAGAAGATTGGAAGAACAAGTGCTTACATATATTGCTTAGAGATGGATATGTATGCCAAGATTGTCACAGACGAGGTGTTCATAATGGAAGCTATTTCCGCATAGAGGAAATTGCTGATTTAAATAATTTACTACCCGTTAGGCTGAACGGCAAAGACTTGACAACATTCTGTGATGAGCTATATTGGTCTGATGTTCCTCCCAATGTGCTTGATGCTCCCATTAGTTTTACTTCAGAAGATGTTGGAAATAATCTTTATTCTTACACAATGACTTATCAAACATTTAAAAACAGATTTGAATTTATTACAGATAAAAAACTCGTTAACCCACCACATTATGATAAGGCCCCTATTTGTATTTACAAAGAAATGAAGCTATCCTTTAATGAGAATAAAGAAGCTCTGAAGGGACACATACACATGTTTGCGTTTCGTTTCAATGAGGGCATCAGTAATGCCAATTTTGCATCAATTACAGTTGGTAAATATAAAACTGAAATATGTATAGCAACTGAAAACACATTGTATTATTTTGATTTTATCCCATTAAATCCTAGTAACCTACCTCTCCACGTCCATCACCAGTATTATATCAAAGGAAAAGAACCTTGGGATTATGATGATTCGGCATTAATTACGCTTTGCGCAGATTGCCATCAAAATAGGCATTCTTCGTCCGTGCCAGTACCATTGTATAATCATGATAAGAGTAGCATATTGAAGACTAATATACCCATTTGTGATAGATGCAATGGTAGTGGATACTTACCAGAATACGACTATCATCTGAATGGTATTTGTTTTAAATGTTGGGGTGAAGGAGTTCCTCTAAAAGAATTGTTTTAACAAATAATGATTTATTATGAAGTTAGATTATGATTCTATTATTTCTTGTCCCCGTTGCGGACAACAAGTTGATATTATGAGTCTTCGCTCATATAACACTGTCAGTATAGATTATTATTCAGACCGTCAGATCATTGAGAAAAACAGCACACATGTTTCTCCTATTCAAAAATGCCCGAAATGCGGATACTATTATTGGACATATAAGCAACCTTATAAGAAAAGCAATTTTTATAACCAACAATTGGGAACACTTTCGTTTGCTGATTTAAAAGAAGCATCCATACAGTTCATGTCGGAGAGTATGGACAAATCTGATGAAGAAACGCTTTGTTTGGAGATTATTCATGCCTTTAATGATACTTATTTTCTGCTGGGTGAAAATAACATGACAGTTGAACAAGCGAGAATATACAAAGAAGACTATGAGGTTTTTAGGAAGCATGCACTTCGCTTAATCGATTTGATGAGTGGGGATAAACTTTTTCAGGCGGAGTTGTATCGTGAGTGCCAATGTTTTTCCGAATGTATATCTACACTTGAACATTTTCAATCTGATAAAGAGCAAGATATACATCTCAAGAAGGCAATTATGAATAAGGCTGAAAAACAAGACGCTAAGGTATTTTTGGTTTTCAGTCGGGGATACACAGTGGAAAACGGGCCATGGCCACGTATACGCCATATATCTCCAATTCAGCCAATTCAATCAAAATGGAAAAGAAACCCATTAGATGTCTTCATAGCAAAATTGTTGAATAAGTTTGCAGATAAATTATTCTATGAATGAATCCGAGTTGTGATTATTAACAGTGATGGAATGAAGTCAATTTATTATATATTATCATTAGTGTCCCATTAAAATTGGGACGAATTAAAAATTAAATAAACTTGGCCCA
>ERZ791906.718-NODE-718-length-32994-cov-4.700234_pt1 | contig 32994 bp, 32 predicted proteins | sample MGYA00510146_ERZ791906 | MGnify/ENA primary metagenome ERZ791906 (study PRJEB30046, sample SAMN00792096) | human gut metagenome | study: EMG produced TPA metagenomics assembly of the A metagenome-wide association study of gut microbiota in type 2... | reverse complement strand
TTTTAAATTCATATAAATCTGATAATTCATTATTATCAATTCCATCTAATAATTCTGTCACACATGATACAATTTCATCCTGATTCATCGATATCTGTTCATCATTGATATGCATTTTTTCTCCATCCTATATCTCTGCTATTATCTTATTTTGCCATATTGATGTAGTTTCATCTCCATATATACCTGCTAATTTTCTTATATAAAGATTTCTGATATTATCAGATTGAACTATCACCTCATCTGCATATACAACCCCAGGCACATTAACATATGCATCCATGCTCTTATCTGAACGCATATCATCCTGTTGTATTTCATCTGTTACAAACCACGGAACATATGTAAGTTTATCCGTATTTTGAATTAAAGTTTTTGCATAATACTTAGGGTGCACTGTTGTCGCAACATTATACTCATCATACGGATTCTGAATAACTATTTCATCCTGATAACAAGTAGTAATATCATAATCATCCTCGGATATTACATGAATATATTCAGGATACTTTTCATTTTCAATATACTGTTCAACTGTTCCATCTATATTCTTGTAGTAATATGATATTGGCATAACAATCACATCGTTATTAGCATCTTCTATATATTTACGCCATAAAGGCTCCATATTTTTCCAATTTTGAGCTTTGAATGGCATAAAAAGTATCTTTTTTTTATTATCTTTTTTTGTTAATCTGCGTTTCTTTCGTTCTTCATGTATATTATTCATGAACTTGTCATATTCTGTCATATTCATTTTGAATGTACACATCTGTATCCCATTATCTGCAAGGAACTTTTTATACTTATAATAATACGGATATTCATGTGCATCATCTGACTCAAGCACAACTTTATGATAATCACCATATTCTTTTTTTAGAACATAATCATACTCACAGGGAGCCGGCACATATATATTTTCGAATTTAAGCATTACTGGTTCAGTGTACATTTCTTTAGGGAATTTTAATTCTTTATTATCCATCCATAAAAGTAGCGGAGCTATTTCTTTAGATTCCCTTTCCTTATATAAACTACATAATCTATCTATAAGCATTCTTATCTGCTGTTGAATATCTTTATTTTTATCAAATGTAACGGCACACAGTTGCTCTATCTGTTTAACATACGATTCCAATTCCTTTTTAATTGCCAAATTTCCTTCATCTTTTAATTTATCTTTGTGTTTTTTTATAAATATGCTCACCCTAATAACTATACTAATAACTTCCTCTTGAAAATCAGCATCCTCTTGTTTCATAGCAATATAATCTAACGGAAATATATCCAATCCTGCTATATATGGACATCCATGATATTTTTCAAGATGCTCTTTACTAAAACTTATATTTCTTCCATTGATTATTCTTGTAAGCATATTATCGTTATTTTCATCACTATATATATTATATATATCATATCCACAAGGCATTATATCCTTTGCCATCCGATTAAATCTATTATAATCTTCTCTTTTCATGCATACATCCATATCATCATCCCAAGGTATGAAACCACCATGCCTGACTGCACCCAAAAGAGTTCCCCAATCAGCAAAATATTTTATCCCATTTTTTCTGCAAGCCCTGTCAAAATCCTCCCATACTTCAAGCTGTGATGCCCATGCCTGTTTCATCTCAGCAGTAACATAAAATCCACTTCTTATTTCATCCTCAAAAAAACTTCTATCAAATTGCATAATTCTCTCTCATTCTATTAGTAATATATAATAATTTAATATATGCCTGCAATCATCAACTTATATATAAATTATAAGCAAAAAGGCTGGTGTTACACACCAGCCTCTTTGCTTATAGTAGTAATAATTATCCGAGAAGTGAAAGAACTCCCTGTGTCTGCTGATTAGCCTGTGCAAGCATTGACTGTCCAGCCTGTGAAAGAATATTATTCTTGCTGTACTGTACCATCTCATCAGCCATATCTGTATCACGAATACGAGACTCTGCTGCTGAAGTATTCTCGCTTGTTGTATCCAGATTGTTGATTGTGTGCTCAAGTCTGTTCTGAAGAGCACCAAGTGTAGATCTCTGAGTTGATACAGAATCAATAGCCTTCTGTATAAGCGACATAGATTTACCAGCATTTGCATTGGTATCTACCTTCATGTCTGAAGCAGCTAATCCTAATGAAGATGCTGACATATCACTAATACTAATCTGGATTGTCTGTCCTGAAAGTGAACCAACCTGAAGATTCTTCTTAGTGAAGTTTCCATCTAACAGATTCTGAGTATTGAACTGTGTTGTTGTTTTAATTCTGTCAATCTCAGCTGTAAGTTGTTTCATCTCTGCATCAATAGCAGTTCTGTCTGTTGTTGTGTTAGTATCATTAGCAGCCTGTGTTGCTAATTCATTCATTCTCTGAAGAATTGAATGTGTCTCATTAAGAGCACCTTCAGCTACCTGAATAAGTGAGATACCATCCTGTGCGTTATCAGATGCCTTATTAAGACCTCTGATCTGGCTTCTCATCTTCTCTGAGATTGAAAGACCAGCTGCATCATCACCAGCACGGTTAATCTTATAACCTGATGATAACTTCTCTGTTGACTTCTGGAGTGCACTTGTAACTACACCCATCTGTCTGTTTGTGTTCATTGCTGATAAATTGTGTTGTACTACCATAATATTTTCCTCCTTGAAATTATATTGTGATGCAGCGTCCCTGCTACATCTAGTTATGGTTTACAGGAAACTTTCTGTTCCCTTGTACTTTATATATCGGACCTTAGTACCAAAACTTTAGTCCGTAATATAACTTTTTAAAAAACTTTTACTGCTTCGTATCCATAAACTGAGGTTCATCACTTACACGGCTCATATTCTGATAATATGACTTCGCCATTGAAGCACTTCTTTTAGCTTCCTTATGCTCCTGACGTTCCCTACGAAACATTGCCTCAACCTTAACCTTATTTCGGGCTTCCTGAACTTCTATCTTAGCACCAAGTTCTGTAACTGCTTTAATAAGTGTCTTCATAGTTTCGATTTCATCAGAATACATCTGTTTATTATCACTGAGTTCTTCCTTAATACGGTCAAATACACTCTGAAAGCCTTCATCAAGCTTCTCCAATTCATCAATGCATTCACCCTTTTCATGCATATTATTTTCAAATACATCATGATCAAACTCTGTATTAGAAAGTATCTTATTCTGAGTCTCATTAAGAACTATAATCTTATCAAGAATATCCTTCTTCTTCTTAAGACTGTCTATCATAATCTGAAGATAATTAGTAGTCATGCCTGTCTCCTACTTATTCATTGACCTTGTTCGGTTCATAACTTCTTTCCATGTATCTCTCATGCCCCTGATTTCATCAAGTGCCCTATTAAGTATCTCAGTGTCTTTTTTAATATTAGCATCAACCAATAATGAATATATATAATTATATACATTTTCAAAATCCTTAGCAACCGGATACTTATGATTAAGTGTCACCTTAAACTCCGTTATTATGTTCTCAGCTTTCTTAATATTAATATTTGCTTTTTCATAGTCCTGCTTCTCTATAGCAATTAATGCAATATTACAGAATTTAATTGCCCCTTCATAAAGCATAAGTGTAAGTTCAGCCGGACTTGCTGTAAGAATTTTATTACGGTTATACTCCTGTGCGATATTCTGATTAAATGCCATAACTCCTCCATGATATATGGATATCCCATAATTTAATATATTCTATAATTAACTGAATAAACCTGTCAACGATGATGACTGTGCATTCATCTTAGCCAATGCTGATTCCATTGCTGAGAACTTACTATAATAATAATCTTCCCATGTAGTAACCTTGTCTTCTGCCGCAGATATCTTAGTATTATACTCTGAATACTGCGTATTCATCTGCTTATCATTATATATAGTATAAGCACTGCTTGTTGATGATGCTGCCATCTTCTTTCCAAGATCAGTATACAATTGTGTAGATAACTGTGAAAAGAATGATATAACCGTATCAGGGTCATTAGATATCATCTCTCTTAACTTATCTGTATTAGCTGATGTCTTAGAATCATCCTTATCACCATCTATATGATATACACCTGTTTCATTCTCTGGAGAATTAAAATATCCAAGTGTAGCTATTCCAAAACTAGAAAGTGAATAAGACTTATCTCCCACCTTGAATGATTTTGCCATATCATTCTTCATAGTATCAAGAACACTTCCAAGTGTTGAGTCTTTTCTAAGAAGTGAATCCTTAATCTTTTCTTCCCACTTCTTAACCTCATCATCAGACATTGCATCTTTCTCATCACTTGTAAGAGGCTCATATCCCTTAGAACTTGCCGCATTGTAGGCAACATCTACAGACTTGACAAGGTCATTATAATCCTTAAGGAAGCCCTTAATCATATCATATATACCATCTACATCTGTGTTGGTTGTAATAGTTACTTCATCATTACCGGTAACTTCCATTGCCTCAATTGTAAGACCATTGATTGAGTAGTTATTAGAGTTGTTAGTAAATGTTGCCCCATTAAGCTCAATCTCTGAATCCTGTCCTGTTATTCTGACAGCACCCGAAGATGATGCACTACCAGTAACATTTGATGCCATTGCAATCTTAGAGTCAAGCAGTGCCTTAGCTTTAGCCTGTCTGTCAGCATTAGTATCGCTTACTTCCTGTAATACATTGGCATTAGAAGCATCTGCCACAGCTTTTCCATCATCGCCGATTGTCACATAATCCTTAGTATCCCGTATAACCTTGGAATTATCATCATACACCTTAATCAGTGATTCATTAGACGCTTTTTTCTTTACCGCAGCCTCATATTCATCCTTGACACCATCTTTTTCCATAGCCTCTGTGTCATATTCGTACACAACTTTGCCATCAGAATCTTTAACTGTATTGCCCTCTGAATCCACCTTTTCCTTCTTATACTTATCATAAGCATTAAGAATATCTGGTGTCTCTGTCTTAAGCTTTGCGACATATTCATCTAATGTCAATGAATGATCCCAAGTATCATCTGCTGCCAGTGCATCAAGCTTATCCTTGGCTGCATTATACTTATCAGCATAACTCTTCGCTGTATCCTTGGCAGTAATCTTAGTATACATACCTTCAAGTTCTGTATTATATGCATCACTGCCCTCTGTTAAAGCTGCCAGTCTCTTGTATTCTGCTGAATCAGTATCATTAACTGTATATATTCCAAGCTTCTGTAATGCATTAAGTCCGTTAGAGTCATTAGCCACAAGTGAGAAATCGTTATCCTTGCCTGACTCCTTAGAACTTATAAAGAATCTTGCATTATTCTCATCAAAACTTGCATTAACGCCAGCTTCCTTTAACTTAGATACGAACTGGTTAACATTCATATCTGATGTTATATCAATACTCTTGGTTCCAGAAGCAGTCTTAAAACTTATAGAACCATCTGTTGTTCCAACTATGTCTGATATCTTAGTATCACCTGTAATCTTGCTTCCATCAGCAGCTTTAATCTGTCCACCTGTAAGATATCCTGTTGACGCCAGCTGCTTAACCTTAAGTCTCTGTGTACCATTAACAGCAGATGAACTTGCTGTTACCTTGGCATACTTATCATTAGACACACTTGATGTCTTCAGATTATAACTTGTAGAAAATCTTGCACTTGAAAGCTTTCCACTATAAAAGCCATAAATACTTGTATTCATGGTCTTCCACTTTTCCTGCTTCCATGAAAGCTTGGTCTGTGCTTTAACAAGATTGTCTTTCTTTAACTTATATGATGATACGAGCGCTGAAACAAGTGATTCTGTATCCATACCCGATACCATACCAGATAATCTTATTGCCATAGCTTATCTCCTCTCATCTACTATGATACCTGCAAGCTCCCATGCCTTGGCAAGCATCTCAAGAGCTTTCTCTGAAGGTATCTCCTTAATAACTTCATCTGTATCTTTATCTTTAATCTTAATTGTGATTCTGTTAGTTGGTTCGTTGTAGCCAAATTCTGCAATTGTATTGTTGTTAAGGACTTTCCTTATATCCTTAACATCAGCCATTGATTCAGCCTGCTTCTTAGCCTTGTCATTGTCTTTAGCGCTGCTGCCATTCTTCTCACTGTCTGCTGCCTGTCCTACAGAAACTGCCACATTAGATGCTGCTGACTTTGCTGAATCAACAACAACCTCATTGCTCTTATCTGTAGTTGTTGTAACACTGCTTACATGTGATACCGGCTTGGCAGCCTGTGAATTCTGGCTCTGGTAGCTTGACGCTGCCGCTACTCCATTAACTTCCATTCCCATGATACAATTCCACCTCCGTGTGAAAACAAAACTTTATCCTGTAGTTACATTCATGTTGTACTGCATATATCGGAAAATGTTAAGTAAAATTTAACCCTTTGGACAAAAATATACACAAATAAAACAAATCATTTCTTAAATAACTGGTTAAGAGACTTCACATCAACCGAACTTGCTGCTTCCTTATTAGAATCAAGTATCTGTGCATACACTTCCTTACGATATATAGGCACTGACTTCGGAGCTGATATGCCAAGCTTTACCTGATCGCCCTTGATTTCGATTATAGTAATCTCAATATCATCATTAATAATGATTGCTTCGTCTTTCTTTCTTGATAATGCGAGCATATTAGTTCTCCTCCTTCTTTAGAATATCGTATATAGGATATCTTACCTGATATTCAGAATTATCTGCTATAAGCTGTATTCCCTTCATCGTATCAAAATCAACAATAATAGGAGCTTTAAGATTAATTGTCATCTTAGTAATATCCTGTGGTACCGTAAGCGCACAGTACACTCTGATATTATCATCCTGTATATCATCTCCGAGAGATTTAAGAAGCTCATCCTCAACAACAGGATCATATGTCTCATACACGAATTCCGGCTTCATGACAGGAAGTGCAAGTGTTGGCTCATCAATCGCCTGAAGCCATATAATTGATATATTCTCCTCTTTCTCTGCATCATACACAAGAGTATACTTCTTCCAGTCCTCAAATCCAATGATTCCCTTGTCAAATGTAATGATTTTATCCTCACTAACCTCAATTTCACCAAACCATTTAGTCTGTACTTTCATGTCAAACCTCCAAATCTTAATTCTATCCTTTATCTGTCAATGCTGTTTATACAGCTTAACTCTCAGCCTGCCTCACTGTATTCCTCTCTTATGCTGGCTACCCAAGGAAATCAAGCAGTGTCTGCTGAACAACCTTGCTCGCAGCTGATAATGCTGCCTGATATACAAGCTGTGCTGATGTATATGTAACAACAATCTCCTCCAGATCAATATCTTCATTCTGAGACTTTAGATCAGTGAAATTAGTCTTCTGCTCCGTAAGTCTTGTCTTGGTAAGGTCAAGTCTTATCTGTCTGTTACCGACATCAGCCTTCGCATTAGATACCTGCTCCTGATAGCCCTGCATCTGACCGATTCCCGCTTCAAAAGCGTCCTTCATCTTAGATTTTGCAAAATCTCTCTGCTTTGTAAGGCCTTCCATAATATCACTTAACTTCTTCTGCGAAGCCTCATCGCTGTACCGTCCTTCCTTCTGCATAGACTCAATCTTTGATATCTGGTCATTAATATCAAGGACATTCTGTACCGCATTGACAAGGTCATCAACATTTCTTCCAAGATATATATTGAAAGCTTCATCGGCTTCCGTATTAACCTTAATCTTCTGTGAGAAATTAATGATATATTCAATATCCTCACTCTGCTTGTTGTACTCAATTCCTGTATTTTTATCAACACAGTTAAAATACATTGTCGGATCAATGTCGCCCTTTATAAAATTGCTCTTCTCGTATGTCACTGAAAATGCATTATCAGCATACACTGACTTGTATACATTCTCACCAAGAAGAAGCTCTCCGGTTGTTGAGTTAATTGCAATCTCATTCTCACCCGGAACATAATTAGGATCTGTCGTTGTAACAACATTTACAGCTGTATCAGCTGTATTACCGTCTGCATCAGTTACCGGAACAGTAAGTCCTCCATCTATAGCAACACTACCATCATCAGCAATAGTGATATTGGCAGAATTATTATCTCCCATGCTCATCGAAAATGTTCTTCCGTTAATCTCATCATATGCGAGCTGGATTCTGTGTACATCTGTTATATTAGGTGTGATTATATTGCCGTTAGCGTCTGTCTTTACATTAAGATTGATAATATCGTCATTAGTATATGCATTAGTGTATGCTGTCTTATTAGATAAATCTTCCCTTGTAAAGTTCTGTGTAATTGTATAATCAACATCTTTAGCAGTTTCATCTGACTGATATGTCAGAGGCTTATCTGTAGCATGTCCTGTAAATACATATCTTCCGGCATAATCAACATTCCCCTGCTCATAATAAGCTTCCACCAGCTTGTTAAGACTTTCAGCAAGAGTGTTACGCTCAGATTCTGAATATGAATCCGTAGAGCCCTGCACACAGTAATTATACAAATCCTGTATAATCTTGTTGCTTTCGTCTAATGCATCATGAGTTACACTTAACCATGATGATGCATCAGGAATATTCTTTCCAAGATACTGTGTTACCTCATCAAGACTTGAACGCAGTCTCAATGCCCTGATGGCTATAATAGGGTCATCAGAAGGCTTATTAATCTTTTTCTGTGTTGAGAGCTGTGTACTTAAATCATTAAGCTGGCTCTTATTTCCCTGAATATTGGATATTGAGCTGTTTACCATCATCTGGTTAGTAATACGCATATTGTGCCTCCTTATATCGCGAATCAAAAACCGCCCCTATGGTGAGGAGAAGAATTCTTTTACTGTTTTATACACCTGTATTATTAATAAGTCTGTCATATAACTGATTCATGACAGTCATCATCTTCGAACTTAAATTATATGCCTGCTGGAACTTTACAAGATCCATGGCTTCTTCATCTGTATCAACACCCATTACAGATAATCTCTGGTTCTGTATAGTTGTCTTAAGATTGTTGTAATTCTTTGTAAAATTAATTGCCTTACTTGCATCTATTGACATATCACTGACAATACTTTCGAGGAAATATGTTCCCGTACCTCCGTCATATATCTTAGCATCTTTAGAATTGATAAGGTCTACAATCAGGCTAGTATTGGCTTCTCCATCGCTTTCCTTGTACTTGGTAGCAAGAAGGTCCGCGTTATCAATAAGATCCTGATTAACTGTTACACTTGACGCTGTAAGAGCCTTGCTTCCATCTGACATTACAAAAAGTGGAATTCCGCTTGCCGAGCCATCTGATGTAACACCCTTTGTAAGAATCTCATTGATTGATGATACAAATGTCTGTATAAACTGGTTAAGCTGTGCCTGATAATAAGGAACTCCCTTATAATTAGTATTGCTGTCCACCTTACTTACTGTATCAGTAAGGATATTACCCTCTGCATCTGTCTTATATGTTTCATTGCCATCATCGTCAGTTGTTGTGGCATATTTTTCAATCTCACCATTACATCCGTCTCTTATATCAATAAGTCCCTTTAACTCTCCGCCTAATGAAGTGCTGTATATGTTAAATGGCTGTCCGGTCTCCCACTGTATGTCATACAAACCTGCCGCATCTGATACATTTCTTGGTTCATCTCTTGAAACAGTCTGAAGAGTATGGTAATTATAGCCATTAACAAGCGAATTACCATTAATTGTAATCTGAAGGTCTGTAAGATTGTTGCCAATGTCTGTCTCACTTACTGATATATTAACCAGCTTGGAAAGATCATCAATTAAAGCATTTCTCTCATCCTTAAGGTCGTTGGCATTGCCATAATTAGCCTGAATCTGGTTAATCTGCTTATTAAGAGAAGAAATGCTCTGTGCCAGAGAATTAATCTGGTTAACAGTATCTTTAATCTCGTTATTAGCGTCTATCTGAACATTCCTTAAATTAGTAGCCAGAGTATTAAAGTAATCTGTCATGCTCTTTGCATTATTGATAAGCTGGTTCTTTGCTGATGTATCAGCCGGTGTAAGATCAAGCTGGTTAAGTGCTGCAAAGAAATTCTCATACTCTGTTGAATATCCCTTAAGTGTGAACTCATTGAGATAATTCTGTATCTGTGACATGTATGTATCCTTCACATTGTACTGTCCATAATTAGTATAATTATTTCTGTACTTCTCATCATAGTAAGAATCTCTCGTCTGATTAATTGCATCAACTATAACTCCTGCACCAAGTGTTCCATATTTAGCATATGAACGCAATGCCTCACCAGCCTTAATAGAAGCTGTCTCCTTCGTATATGCCTGGTTATTGATATTAGCAAGATTATGTGATGTAACATTAATAGATGTCTGCGCCGCCTGCAATCCTGTATATGCAATTGTTAATCCAAAAAATGTTGATGCCATATTATCCTCCTGTATTAATCAGCATTTATATACGTCCAAGTGAAGTAACGAGATGTTCCAGCATTTCGCTTACTACATTGACATATCTCGATGCTGCATTATATGCCTGCTGATACTTTATCATCTTCTCTAACTCTTCATCAGAGGATACACCCTCTGACTGTAGTCTCTGGTTATCATAACCATCAACCATCGTTGTCTGGTTACCTACATAATTATAAAGTGCCTTACCCATAGTGGCATATTCACCAATATAATTATTGTAGAATGACATGTAATCCGACTTCGCATACATGTCCGGGTTAAGGGAAGCGAATTTCTCATCCCATATATCCACGAGTTCCTTGGCTCTGTCAAAATCTTCCTTACCCTGTACAGTAGAAAGTGGAATCTTTCCTACATTCTGTGCTGCTTCAGGATTAATCTTCAGATTGCCAAGCTTATATAATGATTCATAATCTGTCTCGTTAAGATTGTTTCTAAGATAGATTGTCTCTCCATTATTACCTGTAGTCTTAATATATCTGTCTGTTCCAATTCTTGAAAACAGTTCTGTACCAACAGTCTTATCGTCATCCATACCGTATCCAGTCTTATCCATGTCAAGCATAAGATACTCATATGAATCAACCGGAACCGCTGCTCCGCCTGCACTCTCGTATAATTTCTCACCAGATGCATAGCTGTAAGTACCATCACCGTTATCAGTTCCGGTAACCTCTCTTCCGTATCTGTCATAAAGAACCGGCTGATCAACTGAATTATATATGTATGTATCTGCCTGAATCTCACTTCCATCTGCATTAAGATAAGGATTAGTCCTTGTCTCAGTTTTCTCCGGACACAAGATTCCGTTGATTCTTTCAACAATTCCATTAACAAGCTTATCGAATCCCGCCATAGCGCTAAGAATTGCTGAAGGCTCTACATATGTATTGTAGTATTCCTGCTGCTTTGCATATTCATTATAGGCCTGCTGATATGCTGTACGGCCTTCCTCAGTACTCATGTCATAATCATTGCTGTCAGGTGCAACCGGAACCACTGTATAATCTACAACCATATTGCCTCTTGCAATAATAAGTCCCTTAAGCTGTCCCTTATCTGTATCATCAGCATTAGTTGCCAGCTTGCCATCCTCATAAACATCCCTTTCATACGATGGCCAGGTAGGAATAACAAGTGTTGTTCCCTCGACAACTCTTGTACCCATAGCTGTAAGCTCACCTGCTGTCACAAGTGGAACTCCGGCTGCATTAATAATAGTTTCCTTATTCTCTGATTCATAATAAGTAATATCTATATATTTGCTGAGTTCATCTATTGCCGCATCTCTCTGGTCTCTTAAATCATTAGCTTTCTCCATACCCGGTGCTTCCACCTTGGCAATACTCTTATTAAGCTTATATATCTGGCCTGCAAGATTATTAATCTTATTAACCATATTACTAACCTGTGTATTAAGAGTTGTCTGGTAATCCCTGAGCCCCTTATACACATTTTCTGATTTCTCTATAAATGCAGTCGCATTCTGGATAAGTGATGACCTTGCAACTGTACTTGTCGGATTCTTGGCAAGTTCGTTAATTGAATCATACAGATTGGTAAGATATGACTCATAAGTTACACCCTGCATCTCACCAAACTGATCTTCTATCTCCTGAACAGCATTATACTGGCTTTCATAGAATCCGAGTCTTGAATTTTCATTCCTGTATGCCAGGTCAATATACTGATCTCTTATTCTTCTTACCTCAGATATTGCAACACCAAGTCCATAGCTTGCATAACTTACTTTGTCCTTGCTGTTGACATTGACATATGTAGTATCAGAGAAAGTAACCTGCTGTCTTGTATATCCGGTTGTGTTAATATTAGACAGATTGTGTGCTGTTGTGTTGAGTGCTGTCTGAGCTGTTTTCAAACCGCTTGCTCCAACAAACAATCCTGCCATTCCATTAGCCATAAGGTCACCTCTTTCTTACTTAATTCATAATCTTATATGTATATCGTCATTTTTTTAAAACAAAACACCCCAGAGACTAAAAAAGCCACATTCTCTTAGTAAAAATGTGGCTTTCAATCCAACACGGACAACCCCATCTCACAATAAATCATCCGTGATATTATTCATATTGTCTTATATCCGTGGCATCCTGATATGCCATCAGAATATTACTGCCTGGCATCAAAGCTTGTGCTTCCCATGCCACCTGTCTCCTCATACGCTCCCTTTCCATAGTTAGCCGTCTGTGGAGCCATACTTGCATTCTTCGCAAGATTAATCTCAAAATCAATCATATCCATTGATTCCTTAAGCAGCAGCCTGTTATTATCATTAACCTGCGTAAGCTGGTTTACAGTTTTCTTAAGACTCAGATACGACTGTTCTAAAGCATCATGCTCTGCCTGCTTCTTTTCTAACAGTCTTACTATCTGACTCACCTTAACCTCTGCTGCTGACAGATGCAGAATCTTACATATATCTGCAACACATGACTGTCTCTCCATCTCCAGTCTGTTAAGAATATCAATAAGCTTCTGCTCCTTACCAAATATCTCCTGAAGCTGTCCGACATCTCCCTTAACAATAGCAGTAGTCTTATTATTAGACAAGTCCAAAAGCTCAGTATACTGTCTGTTCTCATCATTCATTATATTAATCAAAGAATCTATCAAACTTGCCATCTAATAAAACCCCACTAAAATGTTAATGTTGAAATGTTGTTCAGAATCTTATCTGCAACAGCTTCTGAACTGATGTTGTAAGTTCCTGCTGCCATACGTGCCTTAATATCAGCAATCTTGTCTTCTCGAACATCAGAAGCCTTACTTACTGCTGTCCTGGCTGTCTGATATGTCTTGGCTGTGTCAGAAATCTCAAACTTGTCACTAACCGATGATGTCTTAGCTGCTGTCTTAGCTTTAGAAATCTGGCTGGTCTGATATATCTGATTAACAGCATTATAAGCATCTATGCGCATATTAACCGCCTCACTTTCCATTAATTAAAGCAGATACTCTCTTGCTTCATGTGTAAGATATCGGACAGTTTCCACAAATACTTTATACCCGTTTTGAAAAAATGCTTATTATTTATCAAGGAACCTCATCCTTGCCTTTTCTCTTCTCTCTCTTATCTTATCAGCATCAACGGTTGAAGATCTGCTTCCGTACATGCCTCCCAGTCTGTTAGCTAAATCGTTCTTACATCTCTCACAGTATCTTCCGGTTCTTATGGTAGCTCCGCATACTTCGCATGCAATACCAATAGGTGAATCATCACTGAACGATAATCTTTCTTCTCTTATCCACTGTTCAATCTGTCTTGTACTGACATCGCAATTCTCAGATATTTCTCTCATATCAGCCCTTGGATTATCCTCTATATAATCTTTAACCTCCTGAAACTTTTCTTCAAGCTTTCTCATGCATTCAGGACAAAGTCTGTACACACCACCTATATAATTATATAATCTTCCACAGTTCTTACAATTCTTAACTTCCATAGCTTCTCCTTGTTAATCTTCTTTATCAATCTCGTTAACAGGTCCAGTTACTAAAGCAGCTCATACTTTAAAATCCGTCTCCCACACACAGACTTATACCATATACCTGTGACACTCCTGCGTCTTTAAGTACTGCTGCACATGCATCAAATGTTGCTCCTGTTGTATATATGTCGTCCACGATTAATACTTTTCTATATCTTACAACTTTTCCTCTTACTTGAAAAGCATTTTGCAGATTTTTAATTCTTTCCCGATTACTTAGCTCCTTCATGGGCTGAGTCTTAACAATCCTTACGAGATATTCCTCATCTACCGGAATCTGCATGGCTCTTCCAAGTGCCTGCGCAATAAGCCCAGCCTGGTTAAACCCACGCTCCTTATATTTCGAAATATGAATCGGAACAGGAATTATCACATCCGGCGACCACATGCGTATCATCCTGCCACATCTGTCCGCCATCTGCTTCGCATATATTCCTGCATATTCCTGCTTGTTATAATATTTAAATCTGTATATTGATTCCTTGACATTCTTAGAATATTCATACAACGCACATGCCTGGTCATATACATGCTTCTGCCTGCTGCAGTCACTGCAGTATTCTGTTTCTTCATCTTTCACCGGCTTACCACATTTTAAACAGGCAGGCTCACTTACATAATTTATATTATGCATGCAGCTTCCACATATATCTGCCCTTATCCCTCCAACAAAAGGTGCCGGCTTTCCACACATAGGACACGCTGGTGGAAGTACCGCATTAACTGCCTCCATTAATACCTTCTTATAATCCATAATCCCCCATTATTGTCATCATTATCACATATAAACATATCAATTATCATTGTCCGAAATCTTCAATATGTCTGATTTCTTCAATCCTGTCTGTGAGTGAAGAATATCGTTTTGACTCTGATACATTGTCAGCCATAAGCCTGAATATCTCCTCTTCCCCAACGAGGCACACACATTTTCTTGCTCTTGTAACTGCCGTATACAGAATATTCCTGTTCATCAGCATTCTTGGTCCCTGCGACATCGGAATAATAACTGCCGGGTACTCACTTCCCTGTGATTTGTGAACCGTAATCGCATACGCAAGTTCAAGCTCATCAAGCTGTGAGAATTCATAAGTAACGAATCTGCCATCTTCGAATTTCACAGTTACATTCTCATCAAATGTGCTTATTCTCTCTATAACTCCGGTATCCCCGTTAAAAGCGCCGGTTCCCTGTTCTGTTGGAATACCGTATCTGCTTCGTTTTTCCCATGCAAGCTGATAATCATTCTTAATCTGCATAACCTTATCACCTTCACGGAAAGTAACATCACCGACCTGTCTTTCCTGCTTGATAGCATCAGCCGGATTAAGAAAATCCTGCATAATCTTATTAAGACGTTCCACCCCGACATTGGATTTTCGCGATGGAGTAAGAATCTGAAGGTCATACACATCGGCACCTACATAGTCCGGGAGTTTGTCCTTAATAAGCGTTTTCATTGCATTTATAATATTGTCAGCACCGTTTCTGTGAACAAAGAGAAAATCCTTGCTGTACTTGTTAAGTACAACCTCCTCACCCCTGTTTATCTTATGGGCATTAATAATAATCTCACTCTGTGCCGCCTGTCTGAATATCCTCTCAAGCTTAACAACCGGAAAGCAACCGGATTCTATGATGTCTTTCAGCACATTTCCCGGGCCGACACTTGGAAGCTGGTCCACATCACCTACAAGAATCAGTTTCGTTCCAATCGAAACAGCTTTAAGAAGTGAATTCATAATACTAATGTCTACCATCGACATCTCATCAACAATAATAACATCAGCCTCAAGCGGATTATCTTCATTTCTCTCAAAGAACATAGACAGACCTGCTGCCGACTTTCTGTCACCATCCGGCACGCCGCCGCTTATCTCTAACATTCTGTGGATTGTCTGTGCTTCATAACCGCACGCCTCAGTCATTCTCTTGGCTGCACGTCCCGTAGGCGCTGCCAGCCTGATTTCCAGGCCTTCCAGCTCAAAATATTTGATTATTGTATTAATAGTTGTGGTCTTACCGGTTCCCGGACCGCCAGTAACAATAACAAGCCCGTTTCTTACTGCTTTCGCAACAGCCTCTTTCTGTATATCATCAAGAGTTATTCCTTCTTTATCCTCAATCCTTGCAATCCTGTCATCTATGAATTTCTGGTCTTCCTCAATCTGGACATCAAGATTATTAAGCATAGCTGCAACATTTGCTTCCATGTTGTAATACATACGGGCATAGACACATTTTACATTGTCCTTAACCTTGACAACTATCTTCTTATCCATTGTCAGGTCCATAAGATATTTGTCATAGTCCTGGACATCAATTAAAAGCAGTTCGTTGACCTGACGCACAAGCTTATCATACGGAAGATATGTGTGTCCCTGCATTGTCGCCTGGTTAAGCACATAAAATATTCCGCTCTTAATCCTGAATTCAGAATCAATCTTAATTCCGGCACGCGAAGCAATCTCATCAGCCGTCCTAAAACCGACACCCTCTATGTCATCAGCAAGCCTGTACGGATTCTGTTCAAGAATGTTATAAATGTCGTTTCCATAACGCTTAAATATTTTGTTGGCAAGATTCATCTGGATTCCATAACGCTGAAGAAACATCATTGCTTTTCTGATGTCTTTCTTGTCAATAAGCTGGTTTGCTATATCCATAGCTTTAGACATGCTTATTCCTTTAATCTCAGCCAGACGCTCCGGTTCTTCTTCCATAATCCTGAATGTATCATCGCCAAATGTCTTAACTATCCGTTCAGCCATCTTCTCGCCGATACCCTTTATTGCCCCGGAGCTTAGATAACGCCTTACGGATGCAGCATCATCCGGCGCCCTGAACTCATAAGATGTGACTTTAAACTGCATGTAGTAAACTGCATGCTTAACAAATTCGCCTTGTGCGGTAATAAATTCACCTGTGTTGATATAGCTTAACACTCCAACACAGGTGATTTCTTCATCATCATATACAATATTAAAAACCGTATATCCATTGTCTTCATTCCTGAAGATAATATTCTCCACAAAGCCCTCTACATATTTCACAGACTCGTAATCCAATCTGTTATCTCCTTTATGTTAAATATTATTCCTGCTCATCTGCCTTAGGAATAGACTCTGTAGAATAATTTCTCTTCATCTGCTCATAAAGCGTCTGTGCTATTCCAAGTCCTTTGCCATGATTAGAATCAGTCATAAGCTTAGCATAAGATGATACCATCTCATCTCCAAAGTAACTTCCTAAAGTATTAAGTGAAGTATCCTCTGTTCCGCCAATTCCAGCCATAGAAGAGAACAGATTGCTATCCTCGTCTTCCGAATCAATCTTAGCCATCTTCTCCATTGACTTAAGAACCTGTTCAACAAAATAACTTTCAAAATCCTTGCATACAGACATAAGTTCATCGTCTGATGCCTTAGAATAATCAGTATCTGTAAGTTTATTAGTTAAAGAACCCGCTTTAGAATCATACACATCTGAATAATTCGTACTGCTAAGCCCCGTAATAGAATCGCTCATACACTACACCCCGCTTATCTCTTAAGGTTATTAGCCTGCTCCATCATTGTATCAGATGTTGTTATAGCCTTAGAACATAATTCATACGCTCTCTGTGCTGTAATAAGATTAACCATCTCAGTTGCAACCTGAACATTAGATGATTCAAGATATGACTGTCTTAACGAGCTCTTCTTCCCAACTGCATCATACGCTTCGTTAAGTGCAGCTCCTGACGCCTCAGTCTCTGAAAGGTAGCTTCCACCAATCTTATCCAGTCCTGCTGGATTAGAAAACTGATATAAGCCAATCTTAATACCGATTGGTGCCGGATTGTTAGACTCGTCAGGATATAAAAGGTTGCCGTCTGTATCAATAGTAATAAGATTAGTCTTATAATCTTTACCATTAGCGTCCTGTCCAAGAACTATCTCTGCGCCATCTGCGCTGAGTACAGGATATCCTTCAGAAGTACTAAGCATTACACCTTCTGTAGCTGTTGCCCATGTAAAATGTCCATTTCTTGTATACACAGTCTCGTCAGTATTAGTATTTCTTACTGCGAAAAAACCATCTCCATTAATTGCAAAATCTGTTTTACTGTCAGTTGCATTTAATGCACCCTGTGTATATATTGATGTTACTGCTGAAACTCTTGAACCAAGTCCAACCTGTGCTCCAACAGGTTTATTCTCTCCGTTGGCAGAAGTAGTCTTCGCCTGAAGATTCTGGTAAAGCAGAGACTTAAACTGAGTCTGCTCCTGCTTATATCCTACTGTATTAACATTTGCCAGATTGTTGGCAATAGTATCTACGCTTGTCTGCTGGCTCATCATTCCTGATGCAGCAGTCCACAATGATCTCATCATGTCGTCAGTCCTCCATATGTATATGCCTAACAGTTGTTACTAAATCTCAGATATAGATACCATCTTTCCTAACATCTCATCGATAGTATTCATAATCTTCTGATTACTTTCAAAATCTCTTGCAATAGATATCATATCTACCATCTCTGTTACCACATTAATATTGGAAGCCTCCAAATATCCCTGATTAACTGTTGCTGCAGCATCTGTCTGTGTTGCGCCATCTACAGCTCTGTATAGATTCTCACCATATGCCTCAACATAGTCATAATTCTCAAAATCTACAAGAGCAAATCTGTCTACATACTGTCCGTCAGCATATATTTCGCCACTCTCTTCTACAGTCAGTTTTTCAAAGTCTGTAGGTAACTGTATCGGACCATTCTCGCCCAATACAAAATCACCATCCTTGGTTACCAGATAACCTTCACGGTTCATCTGGAAAGATCCGTCCCTGGTATAAAGCGTTGAAGTTTCTCCAGCTTTGTTAGTGAAAGAAATCGAAAACAATCCACTTCCACTCAGTGCAAAGTCAAATGTATTGCCTGTGTTCTGGAAAGAGCCCTGATCCCAGCTTCTGAAGGATTCTCCTACTTTCGCTCCAAGATTCAGAGTTCCGATATTCTGATTAATATAGCCCACAGTTTCATCTTTAACTTTGATGCCATAAACATCTTTAAACGACTGTGTCGTAAGGCCTTCTTTCTTATAACCTGTGGTAGTTGCATTAGCCAGATTATTAGACACTACATCCAGTCTCTTCTGCTGAACTGTCAAGCCAGAGTACGCTGTATAAAGCCCTTTTACCATAGCCCGCCTCTTTCTTGATAATATATTCTTCCGGCATAAAAATTGTCCATTCTGCCAGAATGTTAAGAAACATTAGTAATAATCTTATTAGAAATGTTTCAGGTTACTTAACTTCGTCTCTGTAGCCTGCAAGGAACTCAATAAACTTACCTGTACCAATAGCAACACATGTCATTGGATCTTCGGCTGTCATAGTATTAATTCCTGTCTTGGCTTCAATTAAATCCTCAAGTCCTGAAAGAAGACTTCCGCCTCCTGTAAGGACGATTCCTCTGTCTGCAATATCAGATGCAAGTTCTGGTGGAGTCTTCTCAAGAACGCTGTGAACAGCTTCAACAATCTGTGAAGTTGCCTCTCTTAAAGCTTCCTCTGTCTCCTCTGAGCTTACCTCTACAGTCTTAGGAAGACCTGTTACAAGGTTTCTTCCTCGTACATTCATAGTTGTGACTTCTGCCTTAGGATAAGCAGAACCAACCTTTATCTTAATATCTTCTGCAGTTCTTTCACCAATAAGAAGATTATGCTTCTTTCTCATGTATCTTACGATAGCTTCATCAAAATCATCTCCGGCAATCTTAATAGAAGTACTTACAACAGTTCCTCCTAAAGAGATAACAGCAATATCAGTTGTGCCACCACCGATATCAACAATCATATTACCACATGGTCTTGAAATATCAATACCTGCACCGATAGCTGCTGCGATAGGCTCTTCAATAATAGCAACCTCTCTTGCGCCTGCCTGAAGAGTAGCATCCTCAACCGCCTTCTTCTCAACCTCAGTAACACCTGAAGGTACGCATACACTGATTCTAGGCTTCTTAAGCATTCTCTTGCCGATAGCCTTCTGGATAAAGTACTTAAGCATCTTCTCAGTTACAGTGTAATCAGAGATAACACCCTGACGAAGAGGTCTTACAGCAACGATGTTACCTGGTGTTCTACCAAGCATCAGTCTTGCTTCCTCACCGATAGCCTTAATCTTATTAGTATCCCTGTCAAATGCAACAACTGAAGGCTCTTTAAGAACAACACCTTTGCCTCTGATGTACACAAGAATACTTGCAGTACCTAAATCTATACCAATATCTGTTGATAACATGATAATTCCCCTTTCTTATAAAACAATGCGGACCTCTGTCTGTCCGATATATTCAGATAAAACATAAAATCAAAAGTCATTAGAAGCCATGTGTACCCATGGCTAATCACCATTATATACATAAAAAAGGAAATTTAAAAGCCCTAAATAAAAAAAATCTATCTAAATATATATTTTTATAAATATTCAAGAAGCAATATGTCTTGTAAATGTATATCGGCATTAATTTGTGCCTGCTTAATATTCTGCCCGCGAATTTAAAAATATTTTGATTTTAAGATACATACATATTATAATGTGGTGGATTAGGATTATAACTTGCATATATTAAGGTAATATTAAAGTTATTTCTGAATTTAAGTGTATAGGAGATTGCTATGAATATCCGTGTATTAGATAAAAATGATAAAGCTGCCCTTGAACAGCTTATATATACTATAGAAAATGCTCTTCCTGTTCCGGAATGGTGGATTCCTATTGATGACATTGAACGCTCGCATTTCTTTGATGCTGACTGGACATGCTTCTTAGGTGCATTCAATGACAATAACGAACTTGTTGCCGCCAGCGCCCTTTTCTTTAATGAACATGAATTTGCTGAGGAAGCTGAAAAGCTCGGTCTCGACATTCGTTCTACAAATGTAGCTGAAGTCGGACGATGCATGGTTCACCCTGACTTCCGCGGTCACAATCTCATGTGTGAGCTTAACAAGCGCCTCTGCACAATTGCCCGCAACCGCGGCATTGACACAATCATCGCCGTAGCCCACCCTGACAACGTCGCCAGCAATTCGTCTTTCCGCCGTCTCGGCGCAGAGCTTAAGGCAACTGCCACTGTATTCGGTTCTTACCAGAGGAATATGTATATTCTGCCGTGGTAGGTGGTGGCAACCTATAGGTAGTGGATGTCGGGCAAGACAGGCTGTCCCAGAAGAAGACAGCCTGCCTTGCCCGACCCTTTTTATTCACATATATTGCCGTGGCACTTGCTACAGCAATCCGCCTGCAGCCGCCTATAATTCTTCCTTAAGGCACTCAAGCAGCCCTTTGCATCCTGCCAGAACATCCCTGTAAGTTGCCTCAAAATCTCCCGTATACCATGGGTCTGCCACATCAAGTCCGCTTCCCGCAAAAGTAAGCAGCTTATATATCTTCTCATCCGGATCTCCGCCCGATATTCTCTGCATATTGCGGATATTCTCCGTATCCATTCCAATAAGGTAATCATATTCCTCATAATCATTCAGAGTCATCTGCACTGCCCTGTGAGGAATCACCGGAATCCCTTCTTTCTTCAACTTGGCAACAGTGCCATGATGCACCCCATTACCAATCTCCTCGCGGCTTGTCGCCGCCGAATTAATATAGAACCTATCAGCAAGTCCCTCTTTTTCAACTAAATATGTCATAACGCTTTCTGCCATAGTGCTTCGGCAGATATTGCCGTGGCACACAAATAATATTTTTATCATCTTCGCATAACCTCGCATAAGTCTGTATATATTGATTTTACTGGCTTTCCAGATTTCTTACATTTTAATTTAATCGCATATCATCTCATAATCCGGCATAATATCGTCAGTATTAGGGGCACAAACAGGGGTATAAAATCTTGTTTTGCCCCTGTGCGTTTACACAGCCTGTATCTTTCGCATTTCTTCCTGTGCATCTTCAAATTTTACATGTGTATAAGTATTTAAGGTAACACTGATATCCGAGTGTCCCATGATATACTGCAGGCTCTTTGGGTTCATTCCGCTTTTCGCCATATTGGAGCAGAACGTATGTCTGCACACATGTGGTGTCACCTTTGGCATTTGCACTCTATAGATATTGTTATATTTCTGCAAGATATGTTGAAAATATTTTTCCCAGTGAAGTGCAACCATCGGCATGTCATTTTTATCCAGATATAAGAATCCCGAATAACCATCCACCATTGGTTCAACCTTAGGTTTCTTGCGATTTTTAATGATTGTTCTAAATGCATCCTCAACATCTGGTGTCATTGGAATTTCTCTCACACCGCTCTCTGTCTTAGGAGCTTCAATCATGTATGTCATATCGCTTGTCCGAATAAGCTGATGATCCACGATAATCTTGTGATTGGTAAAATCAATATTTTTAATTGTTAATCCTACAAACTCGGAGATTCTAAGTCCGGTTTTAAATAGAATAAAGATTCCTTCATAATATCTTTTAAAATGAGCATCATTCTTTACAAATTCCAGATATTTCCATTCCTGTTCCCGTGTAATGGCTTCTCTCGTGACACTGTCATTAACAATCACTGTTGCCAATTCAAACTCAAATGGATTACACCTGATTAAATCATCATCTAGAGCCATCCGAAATGCCGGTCTAAGCACACCTCTTATAGAATGAATCGCACTATAACTTTTTCCATGCTGCTGTTGCAATCCAATCAGCCATAACTTTACATCTGAAATCCTGACTGTATCGATTCTTCTACTACCAAAAGGATCTTTTTTGAGAAAATTGATTGTAGTTTTATAACCAGCTCTCGTAGAATTTCTGACACCGGTTCGTGTTGCAACATATTTCTCAACCAGTTCCAGCACTGTCAGATTTCCGCCATTTGTAACAATATGGTCAAACATATCTGCCTGAAGTTTTTTCTCCAGTTCTCTTAGTGATGGACCTGTACGCTTTCCTGCCGGAGTTTTATCATTCCTGTCTAAGCGCCAGCTATATAAATATCTGTCTTTTCCTGTGCTGTCATAATATTTAAATCGATATCTTCCATCTTTCTGTTGAACCTCTCCGTTGTGTAATATACGTCCTTTGCTATCTCTCCTTTTTTCACTCATATTAGTTAGTCTCCTTTCTTGATCAGAAAAGGACTACCCGATACGAAAAGTATATCATATAGGGAGTCCTTTTGACATAATAAAATCGCCGATTTTCCATGGCAAAATTCTGATATATCCTACACACATGTAGCTCTATCCAGAAACCTGCCAAATAATTCTCTTTTGATTTTTATATGGGATCCAATCTCCAATATAAAATCCGCTCCTTCATTCTCTGCAATAATCTGATACAATCTTTTTTCTCCAACGCCAAAGTATTTTGCCGCCTCTGGGATACTAAGTGCATACCGTTTCCACAAAGGAACCGATACTTCCTCTGCCACATTCTTCTCCTTAGAAAATGCAAGTGTTATCATCTGTGCTTCATTTATTTTTTGATTCAACATACATATCGCCTGATAAGCCATTGGCACGATTATTGGTATTGCTTTGGGAGTTATATTTTTCTCCATATATAAATTAATCTGGTTCATCCTTTTCCTTTCCAAGTCCGCCTACCAGAACATTGTCTGGAAACAAAGTCCGGCAACAGACTCTCAAAACTTAATTTTCATTCCATCTTATAATTGCCAACTCTCTGAAATGCCCTATTTCTCAATATCGAATGGTATCTCCATCTGAGTTGCCTCCACAGATACAAATGTTTCGTCACTGTTTCCGGACTTTGTTTCCACTCGCATCCATCCACGCTGCTTTCCATACCCAGGGATATTTCTCGGATTGGGATATGCTTTCCACCCTGAAACTGTTCCATTCATAATCTGTCCTATTTCTCTGGCTTCACTATTTCTCGGTTTTCCAATTTCTTTCAGAGCTTCGTTATAAATCTGTTGCACACAGACCACTTGATTTGAAGTATGATCCAGCCACTCCTGAATCAATCCTGTCCAAGTATCTTCCTGCATAAATGGTCTCTGATACTCTATCAGATTCTTTTCGATTTCTTTTGGCAGTTTCAACCGGATTTTCCCATCTCCATATAAAGCCATCATCTCCGCCCACATCTGTTCAATGTAAGCACGAGATTCTGCTTCATTTTCCAGAATATGTACCTCTGCTTTAGATGAGTCGCACATAATAGGTAAAAATCTACGATTTCCACTCCTGTCAAGTGGCAGGAAGTTAATAACATTAGAAGTCCCGGCAAAGACACACTGTCTCGGTATATCTTCCGCCCTCGTTCCATATGGCTTTCTGTAATTGTCGTACTGTTTGCTTAAAAATGCCTTAGTCGCTTCATTGTACTTTGTATTCAGTACAGCCAACATTTCCGCCATTTCACATATCCAGTGTCCCATAAGATGCTCATACACCTTATCATCATCAAGCCTTTTAATATCGTCCGTAAACCACCTGTCCTGCATACATAGAAATCGGATAAATGTAGATTTCCCGGCTCCCTGTCCTCCTACCAAACAAAGCATATATTCAAATTTACATCCCGGCTTGAACACCCTGCTGATTGCACCAAGCATGAATAATTTCAAGCATTCATACTCATAATCACTCCCAGATGTTCCCAGAAAATGAGGCAATGCATATCGCACACGCTCTATGCCATCCCACTCCAACGATTTCAACCAATTTCTGACTGGATGGTATTCATTCTCCGTTGCCACAATCTGCATAGCATCACGCACAGCCTTATCATTCCTGTAGTGATACGTCTTTTCTATATAATGCCTTATATGAATATCATCTTTATCCGTTACATCCACATAGCTCCTGCTCCACGGCATATTTCCATCCAGTTCTATTCTTTCCCTGAAAAGATTATCCTTGATATTTCCAGCAAATAACGGATCATTATTCAGTATTAAAACTGCATTGTCAATAGTATTAAATGGCTTGTTTTTCTCCGACAATTCCAACATTCTGTATACTTCGCCCGTTGTATTCTTTCCCGTATTTTCGCTCAATTCTTATAACCTCCTCTAATACATGCTTGTAATCTTGTTTCCGCGTCTGATCCGATGCCTCCAAGATGTAATGCTCATAGAGATAATCCACATATTCAAAATCATCAATATAAGATTTTAGTATTGTAAAATTTCCATTTGTTACTGGCTGTTGCTTCTTTTCTCTTAAGAATGAATGCAATTCCGACAGTTCCTTACACAAATCCCGGATCTGCTCTTTTTGCAATCTATCCTGATTCTGTTTTATCTGTGCCCTCTTTATCTCTATAGATGCCGGTATCTTCCTGTCATAATCAATTCCAAAATCATCCGCCAGTTTCATCGCAGCATCTTTAAGTGATAAATCATAGTACTTTGCCACAAAATCTATAGCATCCCCATGTTCTCCACATCCAAAGCAGTAATACCGCCTATCAACTTTCATACTTGGATGCTTATCATTATGGAAAGGACAACAAATCATCTTTGACCTATTAGGCGTAAATCCGCAATAAGCAGCTGCCTGACTTGCAGTTACATTTACTTTTACTGCTTCAAATAATCTCATAAACTGTTCTCCTCCTTCGCTTTCTGCTTCTTTTGTTCTTTGGGGTTCCGAGAAAACATACAGATATCCTGAAGTTGTTTAATATCTTTCAACAGTGCCTTATACTGGACATAGTTCTCTTTTGTTTCGTTTTCCAGTTTGCAGATTTCCTGCTGTAAAACATTTTTATCCATTTTCCCTAACAGACCTCTTTCTGTGAGAATTCTTTTTGCTATATGATATCTGCGAAGCGTATCGCCATTCTCTGCTTTGATGCGTTCCTTTGCCTTATTGAATTTTCTTTTTTCAATCTCACCTATTACTGGGATTCCTTCTTCATACCAGTTTAAATATCTGAGATTTTCCTTGATTCCAGCAATATCCACTTTCTTCCGACGATTTATTTGCCCCAGTATTCCAAGCTCTGCTTTTTTACCTTTCACATGCTCATTCAATTCTTCAATAGTCGAAATATGATGCTCTTCCAGATAAACCAGCAATTCTGCCATTTTCTTCAAATTTGTTTTTCTTGCCTTGTTTTTTCCATAACTATAAGATTCTGCCGTTTCGTTTCTGTCCGCAAAATACTTTTGTATGCACTGTGAAAGATCTGATTTTGTGTATTTCTCGTTTCTATGCATTTCCTCCGATAGTTCAGAAATAACATCCATAATATCTTTGACCTTTTCCTTTAACAAAAGAATTCCCTGATTGATTTCTTTAATCAAACGATTAAGGCTTCCTTTCTCTGTACGAATTCCTTTTGCCTCCATCTTTCGTACATTTGGTCCTTCATGAATCTGTGGAATCAGCATAATTCCCTGTGCTTCATAACTCCTGTGATCAATCCTCTCCTGCATTCCTTTTTTCTGAAATTCTTCATTCACCATATCCGCCCAGGCTTTTCTCCATGATTCAAGTGTTTCCGGTCTGCCCCAATCTGTTGTAGGAACCGCATTGAACTTCTGATGTCCTTTTCCATCAAGAACAGGCTTTCCATCCTCATCAAAAAGGTATTCTCTTCTCTGCTTTTCTCCCCATGTTCCATCCGTATTCATTGGTCTGATTGGACAGAGTACATGAACATGAGGATTATCTCTTTCCTTTTTGTCGGGATTATGAACAGCCATATCAGCGATCATTCCTTTATTAATGAAATTCTCATTGATAAATCTTTTTGCAAGAATAATGTTTTCTTCCATTGAAAATTCATTCATAAGTGCAAAATCAAAGCTATATGCAAGCTGTGCTTTGGGATGCTTCTCTACACTCTCTACTTCGTTCCAAAGTGTTTCCCTATCATGCAAAGACTCTGGCACATAATCAGGAGCTATAATCTCTGTGTAAACCACTCCACCTTTTGCTGTATAATCTGCAAATTCTCCATAATAATGATCCTGTAGTCTTTCACCAGCTCGATACGCTGCTGCTGCGATTGCTGACTGCCCCTTTCCTCTGGAAACCTGTGTTACATGAAAATGATAAATCGCCATCAACAATCCTCCTGCCTGCCATTTGCCAAGGCCTTGTAAAACGCTTCATGAAATGCATTGATATCCAGATGCTCCATCATCTGACCAAACTGTACTTCCGATAACTCTTTCAGTTCTGGAAAATACTGTTCCATAACCGCACCAAGCACTATCAATCTGTGTGTTCTTGCCTTTCTGCTCATATTTTCACGATACTTCAACCGATTCTCTGCTCTTACGAGCTGCCTCTCCGCCTGCTGTTTTTCTTGTTTTGCTTTTTCAATCTCTGAACGAATCTTGTGTAACTTTTCATTTTCTTCCATTTGAAATCCTCCCTATCCCAAATTCATTTTTGTCATTTCACCTCATCATTTCCTGGCAGGTAACCTCTGAGTTCTTTAGCCTTATAGGCTGTTTTGGACTGTGCCGTTATCACGCTCTTGGCCGGCTCCCCGAATTATTTCCGGATCATCGCCTGACTTCCCAGATGCGGTAGTGATTTGGAATGCTCATGAAGTTGTATAGAGATTTTCTCAAATTCAAAGTGCATTTCCCGTATATCCGAAAGGTAGGATTTTTCACAGAAAATAAAAATTTCCACTCTTTTGGAAATTTATCTTGATAGGAACATATGTTCTGTTGTATGATATAAGGGATTTTATTGCTATTAAATAAAAAGGACTCTAATCTATGAATTGTAAATTGACGCTACAAGAAAAATTAAAAGATTTAAGAACAGAACAGGGACTCTCTCTCTTAGAACTCTCTGAAAAAACAGGCATCTCAAAATCTGCCCTAGGAAGCTACGAAAGTGATGATACCAAGAATGCGATTACCATGAATGCAATCGTTACTCTGGCTGAATTCTATGGAGTAACCAGTGATTACTTACTGGGTATTACAGAAAACCGTGAATGCCATCCTTTCCCTGTTGATGAACTCGGTCTGGATGATGATACGATAGATTTGTTAAAAGAACGCAATCTGAATGTTCGGCTAATTTGTGAAATGATAAAGGATCCTCATTTTCCAGATTTTTTATCTGACCTTGAAATCTATGTTGACAATCTGGCATCTGCCCAAATTCGTAATATGAACAAATACATAGAGCACAACCGGGCAATGATAAAAGACAAATATGCCCTCTCTGACAGTGACCACTATATGCGTTCACTAAAAGCAGCTCTCATTAATGAGGATAATTATTTTGATAATCTGTTGGGAAATGATATTTCTGCGATTGCAAAAGATCTACGAGAATTACATAAAAAAGATTCCAATACAGGAAGCAATGATACTGTTTTTGATGAATTCATGGATACCTGTGAGGAAGTTCAGAAAGCAGACAACATAACGAAAAAGCAAATGCTGACATACAGCAAACTTTTTCAAATGAATTTTACGAAAATGGATCCTTACGAATTCAAGACCTTTATGGATATTGTGGAACGATATTCCACAGCCTTCAAATCCGCCAAAGGAAACGGACGTGGCAAAAAGAAGAGAAAATAGCGGCTTGCCACAATGTGGATAGCAGACCTCGTCTGCGCAAGGCCTAGCCTTGACCGGGATTTATCCCGCAACTCCCGAAATAAAATGAGGGCGCACATCACCTGCCGTATAGGTAGGTATAGAAGTGCGCCCTTAGTTCCTAAAGGGGTAAAAAACTCCTGTCAAATAAACAAAGTTATAACTTTTTTATCTCATTCAGGTCATATGCAATTACATTATTAACATATCTCCTTCCTTTTTGCCTTGTTGCTAAATTAGTAACAAGAAATGCAAATACAAAATATAGAAATGCCTCAAATTTAAATTCAAAAACATGAAACGCAAAAACCATTACAAAATATAGAATAAAAATCACTACTACCGATACTGTCATATCCCTACATAAAAGGTAATCTCTGTTAGAAACAAGCACCATTGTCTTATCCCGATACATATTATATATTGAATACCATTTACAATTTTCATAATATAATTTTTCTTTTTTACTTTTAGGAAAATTATTAATAATATCACTATACTTCTCAACTATCTGTTCTTTTGTAAATCTTTCATCTACCGTTTTTGTTGATAATCTGGTAAAAACTGTTTGTCCTGGAAGCGGTGAACCAAAATAAACTATTTTATTTTTTATATTTGTAGGAAATAATGCATCCGCCAAATAAACAAATGAATACCAAATTGCTAAAAGTACAGCTGAATCAATTATTACTAATATCAGTTTTAACAACACTGCATCTCCACTTATTAATCTGTCCCATGTAATCACCTTCTCAATACACAATATCATTAATACATTAGCAAGAACAAATATTTTCAATTCTTCACTTCTGTAATCTTTAATATTATTCATATGTCTCCTCCCCGTGAACAATCCAATTTCCCTCTTCGCCTTTCCCCAAAATGGTCATCAGATATGTTTTCCCCAATTTACTAAATTCTGCGAAAGTTCTTTTGTCCAATTCACTTGGTACTGCTCTCCCATTTGGATGAGTGTGCCATTCTCCAATATATCGTATTATTCCACAAGATTTCTTTTCGCAACTACCGATTATTTTATTTACACCTTTAATTCCACTTGTAACCTTGTTTTTTGCTCTCAAATTGTCAGGCGGAATATATGTATCAACAATAGTAATTCTCTTCAAATTATTATCAATACATCCAATCCATAATCCCATATTTTCGTTAGACTGATTAACAAATTCTCGAACACTATTTATAACGCATTCCATAATATGTACCTTCCATCCGCTTTCTAAATCATAAGTATTGAATTTACAAACTTTTAATTTTCTAACAAAATTATTTTCCAAATTCGTTTTGTCGAAATAGTTTATAACTACAGTTCCCTCATCAATATTTCGATATTTCTCTAATATGTGTGGGACAATACTTGCATGATTTGAAATTGTTGCTTCATCTAAAATCATTGTATCTGAGCTACATCCAAAACCTATATGAAATTCATTAAACTCATTATCCTGTTCATTAAAAATCTCCTGCAATAAATTATCTTGCACCGAATAATACAGAAAATACGCTCTTGTATCAAAAATATCTGGATTGTGTTTACTCCCTTCAAAAAAAGATACACCAAGCTTTCCATCCATAAATATTTCACATCTACAATAACCATTACACTCCATATTCGACATGAGATACCAATAAAGATTTCTCTCAGAAGCGGTACAATCTATGATAAAATCATTATTATAATTTGCATTTGATATAAAGCTTTCTTCTTCGTAAAATGTTGATTCACTTTTTCCGAATAATACATTTATTTTACTGCTCATTATACGTGCTTTATTTAGGCCTATATAGAAGGGAGTTGTTACTTCATGTCTTATAAGATTATGCGGAAGAAAAACATCATTATCAACTAGCTTTTGCTGAACATACCCCATTTTAGCCAATGACATTGCTATTTTGGAGCCAAGTGCACCGCAACCAATTAGTGCAATACTACACTTTTCATATTTCGTTCCTGACAATTTCTCAGCAATATTCTTATTTAATGATTGTATCGTTGTTGCCAATCTAATATTGCAATTATCTACGGCTGGATTTTCTTCAAAATTAAATGACAGCTTGAAACCAATAAACTCATAGCAACTAAATGTTCCTATTACTTGTTGTGGTCTTTTTATAGCCATTATCACCCAAATCTCGTTCAAAAGATATTTACTTTTTGGATCATAGAATTTACTTCTGAATCGTCTTAAAGCATGAGTTAACCTACTGTAACTTGAAAAATTGCTTAAGTCTTTTGCTTTTGATAATGTAGTTGTAAAATAACAGTCATCCACATTTTTGTTGTCAAAAATTAAAATACATGGTAACTTTTGGTAATCATTTGATGAAAATTCATCGTCTGATACTCTATAATATACATTTCCACATATATTCTCCATTTTAAAAAAATAATAATTACGTTTATTATCTGCTTCTATTTTTTTACTTATTTTTTCAAAATCGGCTTCTAAAACAGCTATATTGTTATTTATCCTTATAGTTTCAAAACCATCTTGTTTTATCAGAGCTCCGTTTACTAAATCAGAAAACCATTCATTAATCAAATCGCAAAATTTTGTTGCTCCATTTTTGTAAAACCATTCATCTATATCTCCTCGGTATAAACATAAGTTCAATTCGTCAATATTGGATCTATTAACTCCTGTATTTAAATGTGGAACAAAGGAAAATGGAAAGTCTTCCCGAGCTATCATTACAGAAGGTGCAACTATTGGATAATTTTCTCCGGAATATATGATGATTCTCTCATTTTTTCTAATATCCAAATTGTGATACACTCCTCGAGATGGAATACTTATTTTGACCAATGCACTAACAAACAAGCCTTCAAATTGATTGCTTTTATATATCTCTATATTACTCATTTGAGAATTATTTTTTAATGCAGTATAGATGTCAATATACTTATCTTCTACAGAATGGATTGGCAATAGTTGCAACCTCTCATAAATGCTACTCGACATATACATTATCTCCATATGACTTTGGTGTATAATTGTTTTTTGAGGTAACTGAACTTGAACTAGGTTTTATGGATACACCTTGCGAAGTTATTTTCATCACCAAAGGTTTTGGATTATCTTCATCCGGATATTCCGCAGTGCATATAAACCTCTCATCATCCTGTAAATGCTTGATATAAACATTTTTCGCCCTATAACTAGGTGGATTATCATCATTTCTCTTTATTTTTTTACTAGACGCGATAACATATGCTCTATTCTTAGATTTTTCCAAAAAATCCTCTACTTCTTCATCAGCTTCCCCGTCCTTTGTGTCTTCAGTACTTACTGAATGCCATGAGCAATGATGTGGTGCTAATAAAATATCAAATTCCAAATCAGAATTATACTTGATTACTTCCTTCCAATTTTCACAAGTTATATCCCCACCAATTATTGCGACAAACTTCTCCCCACTGATTGTAAAAGTGAGTTTAAATGAAGCTGTGCAATCATTTACTCCTGCATTTTGATCATCAGTATCTCTCTTTACCGGACGTAATACAAATATTTCAACTCCATCTTCACTGATATCTGCTATATTTGGGATATTTTCTCCAGCAGCAATAATAATATCATTATAATCTTTAAGTTCTTCACTATAGCCTACAATTTTTAATCTGTTACCATTCAGATCAAATTCATCTGTTCCAAATAAATCCAATCTACGATTTGCCTCATCTCTTATTGCGTCTGCATCATCATTTCTATGTTCATCTTCTAATAATAATCTTGCGGGAACAAATAATTCATTAATTCTGATTTTTTCATTATCCACATCTTCTGGTTTACAAAGATTGAAATATTCAACCATTCCTCTGCAATGATCCTGATCCGAATGAGTTAAAAACATTGCATCAACAAACAATATATCTTCATCCTGTTCTAATATATCATGCAAATATTCATTACAGTCAAAATCACTATTTGATTCTTCCTCTGCACTCTTTTTCATATTACAATCAAATAAAAGATTCTTTTTGCTATCAGTAGTAAGTAAAGTCATATCTCCATTTCCAACCGGAAAAAAAGTCATATACTCTGTCATAATTTTATTCCTTTCCAATACTTATCATTTATTTTGCACTGCTGATTCACCTGATGGTGGTGTAGAAAGCTACGATGATTCCAAAATTGTTGGTTGTCATCCAAACTATCTTTTTTCTTATCAATTACGAATCCAAATACTAAAACATTACCATATATATATCTGCTTCATATGCATTTATTGTCATTATTTTATTCCTTTTGCATATGCGTAAATTCTCTTCAGAAAATTCTCATCCAAAGATGCTTTACCATCAATTAATCCAGAAAAACCATTATATGAACTGAAACCAAGCATATAAACAGCAAGCGCCATTGCAAGATTCTCTGATTTTTCTCCTGAAATTTCCGCTATTTTTTTCAACTCCTCTGCAACTGTATCATGTGGAACTTTAACCTCTCCACCCTTTACAACTACA
>ERZ791906.681-NODE-681-length-34984-cov-8.015260_pt1 | contig 34984 bp, 27 predicted proteins | sample MGYA00510146_ERZ791906 | MGnify/ENA primary metagenome ERZ791906 (study PRJEB30046, sample SAMN00792096) | human gut metagenome | study: EMG produced TPA metagenomics assembly of the A metagenome-wide association study of gut microbiota in type 2... | reverse complement strand
ATTCACAAATCTTATATCAGTTTTTAACGTTTACACAAAACTTGAAACGGTCTCATCTAAGGCCAGAATTGCAGCTGATGCCAAAGTTGCCGAGCTTCAAGCTCAAATCAAAGAGCTTAAAGAAAAGTATGAATTGACGAATTGAACATGTTCTGTCGTCAACATATAATATTTCATGAATTGTCATATAAGCAATAGCTATAGTCTGGCAATATACAATACCAACCCGGACATACCACAATGAAAATGGCGGTCAAAAAATGACCGCCATAAAAAATAATAAAAATTTATACACTTTACTTAACAAACTCGGGTTGTTAAATTTATGCTTCACCGAGCGTCACATCAAATCCAACTATCTTTTTAAGTATCTTTACTGCATCTCTTGTGTCAACTTTTCCGTCGGCATTGACGTCCGATGCTTCAAGGTCGATTGTAAATCCTGTGAATCCCGCAACGTATTTTTTAATTACTACAGCGTCACGGCTGTCGATTTTTCCGTCACCATTGGCATCACCGTAGGTTATTTCAGAAACTGTCTTTATATTAGTCTCTGTTACAAGATATGTACTGAAATGTCCTGTCTCAAAAATCAGAAATCCATTCTGACAAACTGCATTCATATTAGTAAACTTACCTTTTTCATTCACATAATAAACCTTACAGTTCTCTCCCATGTAACCATCAGGAACAGGTATTTTAACTGTGACTTTTTCGGACGGCTGAACTGTCTGTCCGCTCTCGTTTTTCAGCGAAATCTCATATGTAACAGATTTTACGTCTTCAGGTTTTACATCTGAATCTTCTATTTTTCCTGTAAAATCAATCTTTGAATATTCCTCATCCGATTCTGTAAGCTGCCTGCTTTCAAGACTAATTTTTTCTTCATTGTCTCCTCCTATTGAAGAATCGTCTTTTGAATATTCTATCTTGATTCCGTCTGTAGTCTCTTTTTCGTTAAGCTCAATAAATCTGATTCCGTTTGCCTCGGCATATTCCTGTGCCTTACTTCCAGCATAGCCTGATATCGTAAAATCATCATATTTTTTATATGTTGCACTCTGTTCATCATAATAATAGCCAAAAGCATAATCCTGTATTGTTGTTACATTTTTTGGAACTGTAATATTTTTAAGATTATCACAATTTTGAAATGCACTTCTTAAAACAGAATTTAATTTATCAGGCAGTACAATATTTGTAATCTCTTTACAATATGAAAACATAAAAAATGATATAAACTTCATGCTTTCAGGCAGTACTACTTCTTTCAGACTTGAACAATATTGAAATACCGCTGGATTAGGACTTGTTATATTGACAGAAAGTTTTACTTTTTCCAATGAAGTACATTTATAAAATACAGCCTCTCCCATGCTTGTCACAGAATCCGGAATTACTACTTCTTTTAGTCCGCTGCATTCTCCAAAAGCATCCGTGCCAATATTCGTAACGCTGTCAGGAATATTTATGCTCTCCAAAGCCTTTGTGCCATAAAATGCAAAATCCCCGATAGTTTTTACTGTATCAGGCACAGAAAATTCTGTATCTTTAATTCCTGCAGGATAACACAGTATTCTTGTCATATTCTTATTATATAAAATACCATTTTTTACAATATAATTGTTATTTGTATCCGAAATGACTATATCAGAAAGATTTTTGCATTCCTTAAATGTATCGCTTGAAATTATAGCATTATCCGGAAGTTCTACTGATATAAGTGATGTGCAGTTGTCAAATGCACCCGAACCTATTGACACAAGTGATTGTGGCAATTTAATCTGCTCTAGTGACGAACAAAAAATAAATGCCGAACCATCTATCTTTGTAACTCCTTCAGGTATTTCAATGTTTTTTAAGTTCTTACATCTATAAAATGCAGAGTTACCAACAGTAGTTACTGTACCTGGTATACTGATTTCTTCTAATAATTCACAGTCATAGAATGCATACTGTTCAATGCCTGTTATACCTTCATTTAATATAACTTTTTTTAAATTATTGCATTCCCTGAACGTACCATTTTTAATTGCTGTTACACTTCCGGGAACTTGTACCGAAACAAGTCCGTTACACCTATAAAATGCCAACGTCGTAATATTGGTAACACTGTCAGGAATGTCAATATTTTTCAAATGATCAAGTCTTGCAAACGCTTTTTCACCAATGTTTACAACTCCCTGTGGTATTTCAATCTCATAAAGATTATTACAATCAGCAAATGCAGAATAATCTATAGTCTTTGTACATTCGTCTACGATTACTTTTTCTGGTATCAGTGAGTTTACCGCACTGACAAGTATTCCATTTTTCACATCGTATAATATTCCGTCTTTGAATATGAAATTATTATTTTCATCCTCAATCTCAACACTTTGTAAAGCATCGCAATCTCCAAAAATTCCGCCTCCTATTGATTCTACACTTTGAGGTATAAACAGGCCTGTTAATGAGATACAGCCTTGAAAGCAGGTTTTTCCTATACTTTTTAGATTTGACGGAAGCTTGATATTTTTTATTTTTTCACAGTTCATAAATACGTAATTACCCATTTTTTGAACCGTTTCAGGTATAATGACTGTATCTGTTTTTTCAGCATCACCAAATGTTATGTATTCAAGATTTGCATCAGCTCCAAAAAGGCTGTCTGATAAAACAGTAAGATTTGATGGAAGCTTTATCTCTTTCAAATCACCGCAAAATCTAAACGCACCCGTTCCAATGCTTGTAACACTTTCAGGAACCGAAAGACTCGTTATTGACCAGCATTGGCAGAAAGCATAGTTTTCAATCGAAGTAATTCCATCAGGAATTTCTATATTTTTAAGACTTTTAAATCCATAAAATGCCGAACTTCCTATAACCGTCACCTTTTTACCGTCTATTTCGGAAGGAATAACAATACTTTCGTCTGTTCCTTTGTATTTTGTTATTTTAACAGTATCATCTGTCAAAATTGTGTAAGTGTACGTTGAATTGCCAACCGTGTAATTATAAGTTGTCTGTGCCGCCTGAACCTGCATAAGTCCTGTCGCTGCACTCTCCTGCCATTTACTGTTTCCTGAATTTGCTCCAGCAAACGGAAGTCCTGTAAACACAAGCCATGCTGACAGTGCAATGCATGCTATGCTTTTACATGTCTTTTTTGTGATTTTTTTTATTCTCATAAACTATTCTCCTGTATTAATTGACATGACGACTCGCAGCCGCCATATCAATATTATTATATTTAAACTTTCATTACGCTTCACCGAGCGTCACATCAAAACCTGCTATCTTTTTAAGTATCTTTACGGCATCTCTTGTGTCAACTTTTCCGTCGGCATTGACGTCCGATGCTTCAAGGTCGATTGTAAATCCTGTGAATCCCGCAACGTATTTTTTAATTACTACAGCGTCACGGCTGTCGATTTTTCCGTCACCATTGGCATCACCGTATGTAACATCATCTGAAGATACCAAATTAGTCCTAGTCACAAGATATGTGCTGAAATGTTTTGTTGTAAACACCACATATCCTGACTGATACTCCGCATTCATATTGGTAAACTGTCCTTTTTCATTAACATAGTAAACTTTATAATCTTTGCTATTATAATCTGAAAACACTGGTATCTTTACAAGAACACTCCCATCCGGCTGCACTGTCACGCCGCTTTCATTTTTTAATGATATTTCGTAAGCAATAAATTGTACTGTATCAGGTTTTATACCTGTATCTTCTATTTTTCCATCAAAATTAATTTTTGCATATTCAGGGTCACTATTTGAAAGTTCTTTTGTCACAAGACTTATACTTACGTCTTCTTCTCCTATTGTAGTATCATTTGTATATTCAATTTTTATTCCGTCCTCAGAACTTACACTTTTTATCTCTATAAATTCAAAGTTATTATCATTTGCATATCTTTGTGCTGCACTTCCATCTGCTCCATATATTTTAAAATTTTCTTTTTTTACCAAATCTCCATTATCCCAAATATATCCAAATGCCTTCTCGCCAATATCATTAACATCCGATGGTATTGTAATACTTTCAAGATTAATGCAGTCAACAACAGCATAATTACTAATATATTTAACACTTTCAGGAATATTTAGGTTTTTAAGATTATGACAACTCTCGAATGTTTCTGGATATATTTGTTCCAGATTTAATGGCATAACAACATTTTCAAGACTAAAACAGTCACAAAACATGGTATCCTCAAGCACTTTCATATTTGACGAAAGCTTTACATTTTTCAATAATTTGCAATCCAGAAAGACACCCGACGCCATTTCTTGTACTGAATCTGGAATTTCAATATTTTCTAAATTATCACATGCAATAAATGCATTGCTTCCTATGTTTGCCAAACCTTCATTTAGTTTTACATCTTTTAGATTTTTACACCCACCAAATGCCATTGATTCTATTGATTTTACATTTGAAGGAATATCTATTGATGTCATTTTATCATTTCCAGCAAATGCAGAATTTCCTATTGTCACAGTTTTGTCGCTTATAACATACGAATCTGTTTTATTTGCAGGAAAAACAATTAAATTTGACAAGTCTTTACTATATAAAACACCATCAATACTTCTGTATAAAGTATTATTATCAGATATATTTATTGCTTTTAGATTTTCACATTCACTCATTCCATCCGAACTATATATATTATATTTGAAATCTACAAGACTTTCCGGCAATGTAATTATTTCAGTATTTATACAATCAAATAAAATTTGTGCATCTATTTCGGTAACTCCATCTTTAATTATAAAATTTTTCTGTTTGCTTCCAGAAGTATATGTAACAAGATTATTTGTGTTTTTTTCATATATAGCATCATTATCAATAATGTAATTAGCGTTTGAAACCGTCAGATTGATTTTTTCAAGATTAATACATCCTTTAAAAACTCTCTTCCCCATTTTCTCTATATTATCAGGCAGCGTAATCACTGTTAATGATGAACAGCCGCTAAATGCGTAATCCCCTATAGTTTTTACACTCGATGGAAAACTAATATCTGTAAGCGACATACAGTTATAAAATGTACCATTTTTAATATTTGTAAGTTTTGATGGAAGTTTTACCTTTTTTAACCTGCTACAGCCACTAAATACATAATCTCCGCTTATCTCTACTAAATTTTCTGGTATACTTATCTCTATAAGACTACTACAATCTCTAAAAACATAACTATCAATCTGCGTAAGATTTTCTGGCAGCTTAACACTTTCAAGAGAAGAACATCCCTTAAATGTTGAAAAATATAATCTTGTAATATTATCTGGAATTTCTATTTCTTTTAATGAACTACAATTTCTAAATGTTCCATGTCCTATAAATGTTACTGTAGATGGTATATTTATTGATTCAAGGTTCTCGCAAGAATCAAAAGCAAAAGAATCCAATGTTGTAACACCTTCAGGTATACTCACTTTCTCAATTGAAGAATTGTAACTGGTAAAATTCAAACCTATTGTACTTACTTTTTTATCATTAATTTCAGCTGGAATGATTAATTCTTTTGCCGTTTTTACACATTCAGTAAGTTTTATTGTTCCATCATTTAATTCTTCATATTTAAAAGTTGTATTTCCATCTGAATATTGTAATGAATCAGCCGCCAAAACACTTACAAGATTTGTCTCCAATTTTTTTGCATCATAGGAAGCCGTATGTGGTATTCCTGTAAATACAAATCCTGCTGACATTACAATGCATGTAATGCTCTTACATATTCTTTTTAATCTCATTATACATTCCTCCTATGCTTACGCTTCACCGAGCGTCACATCAAAACCTGCTATTTTTTTAAGTATTTTTACGGCATCTCTTGTGTCAACTTTTCCGTCGGCATTGACATCTGCTGCATCAAGGTCGATTGTAAATCCTGTGAATCCCGCAACGTATTTTTTTATTACTACAGCGTCACGGCTATCGATTTTTTCGTCACCATTGGCATCACCGTAGGTTATTTCGTTCATTCTGCCCTCAATGAATGCGAATCCGTTATCTTCGGCATATTTTTGTGCTGCTGAGCCTGCTTCACCGTAAATTGTGAAACCATCTGTTTTTTCAAAACCATTGTCACCAAATACATATCCAAAAGCATAGTTTTCTATTACATTTACACTTTCAGGTATATATACTGATTTCAATTCTTCACAGTTTAAAAATGCTTCGTAATCAATTCTTATTAATCCGTCATTTAATTCTATTTTTTTTATTTTACTGCCTCGAAATCCACCCTCTCCTATAATTTTTACCGTAGACGGAAGAATTACTTTCTCACAGTCAATCGTATTAACATCTCCAATCTTAATTACTTTAAGCCCGTTCAAAGTTTCCGGTATATTTAATATCTTACTTCCTATATAATCGCTGGCAGTAATATATGCTCCGTTTCCGGGAATATTATATTTTAAAAATGTATACTCTCCTGATTGTTCTTTGACTGAAAATAATACATTACTACGCATCAGTTTAATACGTTCATTATTTTCATTTAATATGTAATTTCCTTCTTCGTCCTTCAAATCCCATAATAAATCGGAAGAACACGGCTCGCCCAATGTATACGTCCACTCAACACCTGTTTCGTTGTATATATTTTTAAAAGCCGAACTGCATGCAGCAAAAAAAACCTCCGGATATTCATAATACTCAAAATTTTCATATACAATAACCGCTTTAGATATATTATTTTTTAAAAGTTCAATGATTTTATCCGAAACTATTTTTGTTATCTCTTCTTTGCTTAATGTATTTTCCTGTTCCAATGTAATATATACATCATAAAAATTATAATAATCCGAATCGTCGGCATATTCCAATGCTTTAAATGTAAGATTTTGCGAATGTCTCTGTGAAAATGTTTTATATGGCATATTTACAAATGCTGTATTTATGCTGTTCACTCCTGCCGTGTCACCAAAATGATCTTTATCGATTCTTATTGAATCATCACTCCATGTAAGGTCCGATAAGTACCATTTACCATTGTCTAACTTTACTGCATTCCACGCATGTCCGCCGCCATCTGCATATCCTGACAACAATATCGTATCTACACCAATGTAATTAAGATATAGCTGTGCTGCCTTCGCATATCCCTCACATACAAAATCTTTCTTCTCCACACTTCCCATAATACTATGTGTATAATATTGTGTATTTTCATCATCACCGTAATAGTAATCTGAATTCAGACAGATTTCATCAAATACAGCAGTCTGCTTTTCATAATTTGTTGCATATTCTTTTGTCAAATCATAATATTCATGAATTCTTTTTTCTATAAGTTTCCTACATTCTGCTCTTCTTGACTTGTCCCGATAATTTACTGACCACGAATCATCACGGTTTAAGATATATATTATAATATCATCATCATTTTTAATTGTAATTCCCGCTCTTGCAGTTGTATAATCGGTATTTCCGTCTTCATCGTCACCTGTTGAATACATTGAATATAAAAAATAAAATATCGGCATGTCTTCATACAAAGCCGTTTCAACTATTGCGTACTCATCTTCAGTGAGATTATAGTCACTTTTATGCAGTAATTTATCTATACACCACTCATATTCATTATTACTGCTGTCATTTTCATCTTCCCAAAACAAATAATATGTAGCTTCCAGCTCACCATTATAAAAATCCCAGCATATATCCCTTAAATCTTTATAATATCGCTGCATGGTCTCACCAGAATCCCAAGTTGCAAGCTGATTGTAGCAATATAAATAACTTGTGCTTTCAGGTGTTATCTCAGGGTACTTGTTTTCCGTTTCATTATCCGAAATCGTCACTGTGTCATTTTCATGATAAGTGGTTTGTGCCGCATACGCCCTATATCCAATCCCGCCGAATATACCCGAAAATATCAGTAACACTACCATCGCTGCCGAAAGAAATTTAATTTTAATTTCCTGTCTGATACGCATAAATCAATTCTCCTTTTATCTTATAAATACAGTTTTATATGTTATAAATGTTTTTCATTTATGCCGCTCCGAGTGTCACATCAAACCCAGCAATCTTTTTAAGAATCTTAACAGCATCTCTTGTGTCAACTTTGCCGTCGGCGTTGACATCCGACGCTTCAAGGTCGATTGTAAATCCTGTGAATCCCGCAACGTATTTTTTGATTAATACAGCATCGCGGCTGTCGATTTTTCCGTCACCGTTGGCATCACCGTAGGTAACAGGAACAGCAGGTGTATACGCAATCTCAGGAAGTTCAAAAATCTTTGTATTACTTGGGCTGTCAATTTTTATTTTTCCCTGTTTTAATACAAATTCATCAATATAATCAAATCCTTCATTTTCATCGCATTTGAATATAACTTCCGATTCGGATTGATTTTTCATATTGATTTTATATACATCTTTACGCGTTGCAATATACATATAATCATCATAAATATACATACCGATGATTTCCTTAAATGTTTTAAAATCCGTGGCTTCGCTTCCATCTATTTTTGATTTTACAATCGTCTTTGTATTGCATATATAATACCAATAACCATTGTAATAATTAAATTGCTTAGCGTTTTTATTTCTGAAAATATAGCCCTCATATGAATCGCTTTTATCACACTTTACTGTCTCTGACCAACCGTAATGGTTCAATTCTGTAATTTCATCATCACTTTTCAAAAAGTAATCTGTATTATATACACCTTCCCAAAACGAATCTTTTCCCACATCATCCCATGTAGCATCAAGATGATAGTTGATACCATCCAAATTAACTATATTCCATGCGTGATCCAAATCCGATGAAGATGCAATATAATTGGTTATTTTATATTTTCTAAGCATATATTCCATAAAGTCTGCATATCCGCTACATACAGCCAGTCCGTTATAAACCACACCTTCTTTTTGATAACTTTCTGTAGGAATCGTGTCTGATTTGTAATTTTTATAATCATATTCACATTCCCTCATTGCCCATTCATATATCGCCAGCGTTTTTTCCAAATCCGACATACTTTCATCTATCTGTGCCGTAAGGTCTGCTATTCTTTTGTTGAATTTATTATATTTAGCGTAAGATAATTTCTCATCAAATTTGTTTTCTTCGTTAAAAAATTCAGCAGGAACCGTTAATGATAATGCCGCAAGATAATCTTCGTCATATTCCCGTAAAATAAAATTTATGTAAGAATATTGGGGTTTCGTGCTCAAATATCCGACATAATTGTATATATCACCTGCTCTGTCCTTATTTATTTTTAAGTCTCTTAACTGAATAGTATAAACATTATATGGCAAAGCCACCGAATACTTACCTTCAGTTATTCTTTCCTCAATAATTTTCATTTCTTCTCCGTTTTTTAACCGTTTCTGTAATACATCAAAATCATTTCCTGCCTGTTCTTTATTAATCGTCTGATTATTTTCATTTGTGTATTTATCTTTAGCAGAGACAAGCACACTTTTAATATATGTACCATCATCACTGATTTTAACAGAATCAATCCAATAATACTGTCTGTCGGAAACTCTTAAATCATTCAAATATCTATACATTTCCGCAGTTTTTTCTGTGGTGAATCTCCAATCCGAAATATCTATTCTTCCGCATGCTTTATCTATTTCTTCCGCAAGCAATTCTTTCCATTCACCGTTATCAAGTCTTGTATGTAATTTAATATAATCATTTTTTGCTGTTATTTTATCTATTGTATTATCTTTATTTACATATTTATCTTTTACAGAGTACCAAAGAACACTGTTTCCGATAAAATCGCTTATAAAACACAAATTCAGCCAATAATAATCACTCTGCCGCATTAATTCTTCAACATATTTATTTGCCGCATCAATTTCATCACTTTCCAATCCATTAATTATCTCTGTTAAATATGTATTTTCATCATCTGCATCAAATGTATTAATATTGTCTATACATGATTTAACCAGGCTTTCATACCCCTGTGCCGCATGCACTTTTAATACAGATTGGCTCAAAAAGACCTCCGGACATCCCGTAAATACCAATCCCGCTGCCAGCATTACACAGGCCGCACGTTTAATTGTCTTTTTATACGTGTATGCTTTTCCCATAACATTCCCCATTTCAAAAATATTCCTATAAAAAAAAGCGGACGAAAGTTTCCCTCCGTCCACCTGTTTTTAAACATTATTAAGAAACTTACTGTTCTTGTACAGTTTCTTATATTTTTTATTTTCTGTTATTTAACGGCTTTTCTTGACTTTTCAACTATTACTGCTGCAGAAGCCATCATCATTATTACTGCCATAATCATTACATAAATTGATGTATCACCTGTGCTTACTGATGCATTATTATCTGTTGAGGCATCTCCTGATGGTGTTGTGCTGTCATTATTTGTGTTTCCGTTATTTACATTATCAGGTGTTTCTGCCTTTTCTGCTATAGTTATTGCTGTCTTTGATGTGATTGTCACTCCGTCTGCTACCCATTTTCCATCCTTGTAAACTTCACGGTTGTATACAACCTTAAGTTCATAATCACCTGCATTAGCTACTGCAAATGTTGCCGTATACGGTGCAGATGTCCACTCACCGCTCGGATTAATGCTCCATTTTGCAGGTACATATCTCATATCGCCTGCCTGAGGATTTACATTATCCATTCCGATGCCTATAGCAGTAAATGTAATATCTTCGCCCTTTGTATACTGTGATGCCAAAGGATTTTCTGCCTTTTCATCTTTAACTTCCGTTTTTAATGATTCCAGTTTTGGAATTGTTACTTTTTCTGTCTCGCCGCATACAGTACATGTTCTTTCAAGAATACCATCTTCTGTTTCCGTTGCGTCTTTTTTTATAACATAATCGCTATATTTGTGGCCTGTTGCAGGGATTTCTTCTGTTGAAAGTACCTTATCACACACGCTGCACTTTGTTACTTTTTCGCCTGCTGTTGTGCATGTTGCTTTCTTTGTTATCTCTGTTACTGCTGTATGTTTTCCTGTTGCCGGTATCTTTACCTCTTCTACCTCGTTACATACACTGCATGTTCTTCTCTTTAATCCGTCTTTTGAACATGTTGCCTCTGTAACTACTTCGTATTCGCCGAACTTGTGGCCTGTTGACTTAACTGTCTTTGTATCAATTAATTCGCCACATTTTTTACATTTTACTTCTGTTACGCCGTCCTTTGTACATGTTACAGCTTCTTTTACAACTTCTTCTGTATCTGCATGCTTGCATAATACTTTTACATAAGAGTTTTTTGAATTTACCGTTATCAAATCACCATTAAAATTAGAAGGTACTAAATCTGTTATTTTTAACTCTGTATTTCCTATTGCTGCACCATCTTTAATTTTAAATTCTACGGTGTACAATTCTCCGCTCTTTTTGTTATCTTTTGCCATTGCAACTGCATAAGATACAAAATTTGTCATTTTTTCATTAGCATTTTTATCTCCCAATATAACTACATCTTCGATAAATACATCTTCCGATAATGTTGTCTTTACTAATTCCAACACATCCGGATCATAATACATTCTGAATTCAAATCCCGCTGTTCCCTGATTATTGTTATATGATACAGTTACTTTTACTGTATCCCCTTCATAGCCCTGTGCTGAAGTTACAGCAAGCTCTCCTACGTTTGCATCGCTTGCAAATGCGTTGCCCGTTGACACAAGAACTGTTGTTGCAATAAGGCATAAGCTTAAAAATGCAGCTATAAATGCTTTGCTTTTTCTCTTCATTTTTTAACTCCTCCTGTTTTCCCCTGATTTTTTCTTTATTAAAAGCAACAATGCAACAATTGCAATTACTACTACAGCTATAACAATTACAATTATTACATTCGTTGATTTAACCGTATCTGATGAATTCCCCTCTGTTAAAGAACCGAGATTTTCTTCTGTACCGTTTATATTTTTACTGTCCAATTTATCCATGCTATCTGATTTATTTATACTGTCTGATTGACCTTTAACTCCAGCCTGTTCTTCAGGCGTATTCTGTATATTCTGTTTGTTTTGTATATTCTGTGCGTTCTTATCTGAAAACTGTACTTTTATGTCTGTATTGACATCTTCAAGATTAGAATCGCAAGTGTCAAACTCATCAATATAAACCGACTCATAAGTTAATTCTTTCTCATTCTCGCGATTTATTTTAAAGGTTATAGAAAACACAGTTCCCGTGTCTTTACAATCCTTTGCCTGTGCATATGCGTATCCCACAAATCCGTCCCCGTCGGGATTTATAATTGATGATTTAAAACTATCCAAAGTTTCATCAACCGAAACAATACTTAATAAACTGCTGTCATAGCACAGCTTAAACGACATTCCTGCAATTCCGGGATTTGATACCATCTCAAGCTTTACATTAACAGTATCCCCTTCATGTAAAATCTCCAAAACCACCGATGCCGGACCTGCTGCTGTCACCGATTTTACAGGTATTGCCATCACTGCCGTGATTACACATAAAACTATCACGCAGATTCGTTCTAACAATCTTTCTAATTTATTTTTAAAAAACATCTTTTCTCCAAAAATAATATTTTATACCAAATTTATTTTACCCCCCCCCGGTATTTTTCTGTCAATACACTTTTTAATAAATTCAGAATAATTTCTTCCTCAATTTTTGCTGGATTCATAATTTTTTTGCTGTTTTTATTATATATTAAGCAAAAACTAAAATGGTGTAGTTCAACGTAGAACGCTGTTTTCACGACGCAGAATGTTTGTTTTTGCAAAAAAAAAAGACAATTATCCTTTTTTTATTGATAATTGTCTTTTTTTATATTTTTTATTTATTTTTATAACTCATACCATCATTCTTCTTAAGCTGCTATATCCGTAACATCTCATGCTCATGAATTTCTCACTATATTTTTCAAAATTAGTATATGAATGTTCAAATTGTCTTGAATAAAGATGTGCAATATCAACCTGCTCGGTCTTTGAAAGTTTTTTGCCATTAGCCGCCCACGCTGCAACATCAAGATGTCGTAATGCCGCATATCCGATTATCGCATTTTTTACTTTAAGCACAATATTAATATCATAAACTGCATCCAGAAAATACCGGTAAATATAGTACATAAGAAGCTGCCTGTACTCAAACTGTCTGTCATTATAATATTCCTCAAAATCAATTACATATTTTTCATATGATGAACCATCATGACAAGATTTCATAAACTTTTCCTGAATATCACAATACTTCAGCCAATCCGGGTTAATCACTTCCATTCCGTCAAACTTTTCAAAAAATCTGCCTATATCTTTAAAGCCTCTGAATGAATCATATGTTTTCTTTTTCTTTGCATCAGCTATAATCTTATCAAGTATTTTTTCATCTTTAAAAGATTTTACAACATTGGCAATCAAATCGTCCCTTTCATCATCCATATGCTTCTGTATGCGTATAGCATATTCAATAAGTATAAGACAGACTTCATCAGGTGTATATTTTTTATTCTGAATAATATCATATGCACATTTCCTTGCATTACGAAGCTGCATATACAAAAAAACATCTATATCATTATAGCCTGTTAGCGGCTTACCGTCCTCTTCCTCGTCAAATGTCAGAACTTTATCATAATTAAATATTATCTCGCCAGCCGTCTTGCATGATGGTGCAATTCCTATCTCTTTCACACTTCCGTATTCATTAATAAATCGCGGAAATTCCGCACACGTATCACACAGCTTGTCTTCTCCCAATGCAATATACAAATCACACAGATTATTATCGTTAAGAAACGGACATCTTCCGTTTTGAAGTGTAAATGTGCAGCCTCCTTCTTTTTCGGGAACCATGACACTCTTTAACCTTTTGCCAAAATTTCCATCCACAGTCTTATAATATCTGTAGGATTTATCATCTACATCTACGTCCCATCCCGCACAACATGTATCGGTACACGCACCTGCAATGCACTTAAAATCTTTATAATAATGTGGTGTAACTATTTTCATACTTCTGCCTTTCATACATACCATTTATTTCATAAGATTACGATGCCTTACATCCAAATCTTAACTTGATTTACACTATGCAATAATGTTAATATGTTTAGAAGAATATCGCAATACAAAAGGAGGAGAAAATGCGAAAATATATGCTCGCAGCACTATGCTGCATAATGTCGCTTTTTATTCTTACCGGATGTAAATCATCTGTTCCGGAAAATACTGTTTTTTCCGTTGATGACTTATCCGGCAAGAAAATCGGTGTACAGCTTGGAACTACAGGTGACACATTAGTTTCTGACTATGAAGAAGATGGTTCCGGCACAGTAGTTGAACGTTATAATAAAGGTAACGATGCAATCCTTGCATTAAAACAGGGTAAAATCGATGCCGTTGTTATTGATGTCCAGCCTGCACAATCATTTGTCAAGACAAATTCTGAACTTATGATACTTAATGAAGAATTTGTTACAGAAGATTACGCCATGTGTATCTCAAAAAACAAGCCTGAGCTTAAAGCTTCCATTAACGAGGCATTAAATGTAATTAAAGCAAACGGCACTCTTGATAAAATCATTGACAATTATATCGGTGAAAATGCCGGAAAAACACCTTATATTTCACCTGACGGTGTAAAGCGTAACGGCACTCTCGTAATGGCTACAAACGCTTACTTTAAGCCATACGAATATTATGATAACGGTAAGATAGTCGGTATTGATGCCGATATGGCTCAGGCTGTCGCTGATTATCTTGGAATGAACTTAAAGATTGAAGATATGGAATTTGATTCAATCATTACCGCTGTCCAATCAGGAAAAGCCGACTTCGGTGCTGCCGGAATGACCGTAACAGCCGAAAGACTTAAAAATATTGATTTCTCTGATACATATACAACTTCAAAACAGGTTGTAATCGTAAGAGATAATAATGCCATTAAGAATTCCGGCAATGTAGTTGAAAAATTCAAAAATGATTTCCTTACAGATAACAGATATCAGTTTGTGCTTACAGGTTTGAAAAATACTGTTTTAATTGCATTCTGTGCTGCTCTTATGGGTATCGTGATAGGTTTTGTAGTTGCTGTTATACGTTCAACACACGATAAGACAGGAAATCTTAAAATAGGTAATTTTATATGTAACCTCTACCTTACAATAATCCGTGGTACACCAACTATGGTTCAGCTCCTGATTATTTATTATGTAATATTTGGTTCAGTAAGTATTAACAAAATACTTGTAGCAATTCTTGCATTCGGTATTAACTCAGGTGCTTACGTTGCCGAAATTTTCCGTTCCGGAATTATGTCAATCGACAACGGACAGTTTGAGGCTGCAAGCAGCCTTGGTCTTTCATACAAAAAGACTTTTATATATGTAATACTTCCTCAGGCATTTAAAAATGTACTTCCTGCACTTGCCAATGAATTTATTGTTCTCTTAAAAGAGACTTCAATCAGTGGTTATATCGGTCTTACAGACCTTACGCGAGGCGGAGATATTATAAGAAGCATCACTTATGATGCAATGCTCCCACTTCTTGTTGTAGCATTAGTTTATCTTGTAATGGTTGTAATTCTTTCGGCACTGGTTAAAAAACTTGAAAGGAGATTAAGAAGCAATGAGCGATAATAACTCAAACGATAATATTATCTTAAAAGTTGAAGGCTTGAAAAAAGTTTTCGGCGACCATGTTGTACTTGAAAATATCAATACAACAGTAAAAAAGGGTGAAGTAATTGCAATTATCGGACCATCAGGCTGCGGTAAATCAACATTTTTACGTTCACTCAATCTCCTTGAAAAACCTACAGAAGGCCATATTTATTTTCATGGAACAGATATAACCGATAAAAATGTTAATATTAACAAACTTAGGGAAAAAATAGGAATGGTATTCCAGCATTTTAACCTTTTCCCTAATATGACAGTAAAGAAAAATATCATGCTTGCTCCTGTCCAGTTAAAGCTTATGAGCGAAGAAGAAGCTAATAAGAAAGCATTGGAACTTCTTGAACGTGTAGGGCTTTCCGACAAGGCTGACACATATCCTAACATGCTCTCAGGCGGTCAGAAACAGCGTGTTGCCATTGCCCGTGCCATGGCTATGAATCCTGATGTTATGCTCTTTGACGAACCAACATCGGCACTTGATCCTGAGATGGTCGGCGAAGTTCTCGGAATTATCAAAGAGCTTGCCGAATCAGGCATGACAATGCTTATAGTTACACATGAGATGGGATTTGCAAAAGAAGTAGCTAACCGCTGTATGTTCTTTGCTGACACCAAAATCATGGAAGAAAATACTCCAAAAGAGCTTTTTGAAAATCCTCAGACACCAAGATTACAGGATTTCCTCTCAAAGGTACTTTAATTTTAACTGTCAGTACTAAACTTCAGGCATAAAAAAACTGCTGACCCGAATAAATAACGGTCAGCAGTTTTTTATGTTCAATTATTTACATTCAATTATTTAATATTCTTCTTCATAGCATCGAGTTCATCATCAATGCTCTTTGCATCATTCTTAAATTCATTGACGGACTTGTTGTTTTTCTTTGAATCGCCATTGTTTTTATTTGATGCAAACAACACTTTGGCAACAAATCCTGCCCCACCAAATATAAGAACAAGAATTAAAACCCACTCATATAAAGACATTGTTACAAGACGGATATCTGTATTAAGTATTACTGCTGCAAGTATAAGAATCACAGAAATAGCAGTAAATACTTTCGATGCAAACGAACTTGTCGCAAACATCCATATAATTCCGATAATAAGCGGAACTATCACAAGACCTGAACTGATACGGATTCCTGCTACTGAAAATCCGCCATAACCAAACCAGCTTGAATGTACAATCACTTTCTGTGAAAAAATAAATAATCCCACAGCAAGCATTACAATCCCTCCAACAAATTGTAACAATTCATTCTTTGTTTCCTTCAATTTTTCTACCCCTTTCAATTTTATTTAATCTATTGTATTATTTATACTAAGATTCTTAATAAATACCCTTCTGCGGCATCTACAACAAAACTTTTGACGGAGGATACCGACATTGAAAAATATAGTTAAAAATATCTACAACGATATAATGCACATCAAAACATTCATCATTATATTTATCATTGCATTTATCTCGTTAAATCTATTATTTCATAAAATATGCCTAATTTCAATAATAACCGGATTTCCATGCCCCGGATGTGGTATGACAAGAGCGTTTGTAAACCTTTTGACATTTCATTTCAAAGACGCATTTTACTGGAGTCCATCCATATTTTTATGGGTACCGCTGTTAATTTATGGCATTTTAAACAGATATATTTTCAAGTGCTCAAATAAAATTTTTACAATTCTTTTATGTATAACAGGAATTATTACTATTATTATTTATATTGTAAGAATGATTACACTTTATCCTGACAACGCACCAATGGTTTATTACGAAAATAATATTATGCACTTGCTTTCTTATGGTTTATCACATATAAAATAATACTTCCTGCTACTATAAACAAAGAAATAAACTGTGATGTTGAAAGATTACCAACTGTCCCCCTCACGTCATTTCGTAGAAATTCAACAAGAAATCTTCCTATTCCGTACAAAAACATATAAATGCATCCTATATCTCCTGAAACCATGCCAAATCCCGTTTTTGCCTTCAAACTGCTCTCTTTTGCTTTCTTGAATACAACATCTGCGAGTATAATGAGGATTATCGCTATCGCAAAGTCTCCTGCTGCAGATATAAGCTGTGTCGGAATCAGTTTTATTCCTGCCGGTGCAAGACTGTCTTCAGGAAATACCACACCAAACACTGAGTCTGTAGGTCTTCCGTAACAACACCCTGCAAGAAAACATCCGATTCTTCCAAAAGCCTGTGCAAGTGCCACTTCCGGCATAACAATATCAAAATAATCCAGGAATTTTAACTTCTTCACTTTGCAATAAAGCATACAGCAAAGAACACCCGAAATAATTCCTCCATATACTACAAATCCTTCTGAACCGATTACGGCTAGCGGATTTTGCAAAAACTCTTTAAGACTTACAATTATATATAAAATCTTAGCTCCAAGGAATCCTCCGACAGCCGCTATAATCGCAAGATCTATTATCGCTTCTTCTTTCATTCCTTTCTTTTTTGCTCTATATTCTCCCAGAAATAAAGCAAGTATAAATCCAATTCCTATCATAAGCCCGTAGCCGTGAACACTAAATCTACCTATGTAAAATAAATCTTTTTTCATAAATCCTCCATGTGTGACTATATCTTTATTTTTATATAGCCCAGATATTTTATTACTTAAAAATTTTACCGCATTCCCAAATCAGTATATGCTTTCTGGATTCTTTCTCTTACTTCTCTAAAAAATCTATCTGCATCTGATGACATATACGGTGTGACAAAAAATGTTTTTAATGTATACATGCACAAAATTCTTAATTGCTGCTCGTCTAAATTCAATGCAGCACTCTTAATCTGCTTGAGATAAACATGCCATAAAATTATAAATTCCCTGTATGGCTCACCTTCATGCATATCAATCCATTTTTTTACTTTTATCTTAAACAGATTGTCCTTGTTGCACTGTCCTTTTTGAAGAATATATTTAAAATGCGTATCATCTTCCCAATATCTTCCAAGCGGAAACATCCTGCAGACCCCGGGTCTTGCATCATGTATTGCACATCTGTTGTCACTAAGCAGAAATCCACACGCATTAGTATCCGGGTTCATTCTCATATTCGGAAGCATAATCCCGTCAACAATATTTATCTCTATCTTATCATTAATAAGCTCGTTAAATGACTTTCCAGTCTTTTGTGTCAATCTGTATACATCATATGGGTCAAGCACTATTGAAGCTTCCATTCCCTTACAACATACCTGCCTGCAGCCGGCACAATTGCCTGTATCTGCCTTTACACAGTCATTTTTCGAATAAAGTTTTCCGTCAGATATTTCTTCAAGACTTTCCTGTCTAATCATATTCTTTTACTCCGTTTCTTTTGCAAATATCGAAAAGACAGCATTTTGTGCAATGCGGCTTTGTTCTTGCCGTACAGACATCACGCCCGTGACAGACCAGCCTGTGGCACAAATCGCTTCCCTCTTCCGGCGGAACTATCTTCCATAATGCCATCTCAACTTTTTTTGGCTCTTTTTCGTCTTTTACAAGACCAATTCTGTTTGACAGCCTTATGCAATGTGTATCCGTTACTATAGCAGGCTTCCCAAACACATCTCCCATTATAAGATTGGCACTCTTTCTTCCTACCCCCGGCAGCTTTAAAAGTAAATCAAAATCATCCGGTACTCTGTCATTAAACTGTTCATGCAGCATTTTCATACATGCACTTATGTCTTTTGCTTTACTTTTGCCGAGTCCGCATGGATGAACTATTTTTTCAATATCATCAACATCTGCCCCGGCAAGTGCTTCCACTGACGGATATTTTTCAAATAATCCGGCAACAACCACGTTGACTCTCGCATCAGTACACTGTGCCGCAAGCCTTACACTTACAAGCAGCTTCCATGCTTCATCATAATCGAGTGTACAGCCTGCATCCGGATATTCTTTTTTTAGTCTATCTATAACTTCAAGTGCTAACTGTTTTTTAGTCATAACAAGTAATACTACTCCTTTATGCGATTACCGCTTTCCTGTCTTTTTAAGTTTATCACGCATATAGATAAAACTCAATAACAAAAGCTGGCAGGTTTTTGATACCTGTACACCGATATCAGAAACCTGCCAGACAATTAAGATAAATAAATTATTTATTCCATTCTGTAACTTTTTCTTTAAGCCAGTTACACCATTCGTCTACTCCCTCACCTGTTTTTGCGGAAATAGGGAATATTTTAAGATTCGGATTGCGTTTGTACGCATACTCACGCACTTTTTCCATATCAAAATCAAAATAATCGCAGACATCAATTTTGTTGATTATCATTGCATCGCAAATTGTAAACATAAGCGGATATTTAAGCGGCTTATCATCACCCTCAGGCACTGACAATATACATACATTCATTGATGCACCTGTGTCAAATTCAGCCGGACAGACAAGATTTCCTACATTTTCAAGGATTGCAAGGTCAAGGTCTTTTGTATCAAGTTCCTTAACGCCCTGTCTTGTCATATCGGCATCAAGATGACACATTCCGCCTGTATGAAGCTGTATTGACTTTGCATTGGTCTTTTCGGCTATTGTATATGCATCTACATCTGAATCTATATCAGCTTCCATAACTCCGATTTTTAAATCTTTTTCAAGACGGTTTATCGTCTGTACAAGCGTTGTTGTTTTTCCGCTTCCCGGTGCCGACATAAGATTTAAAAGAAATGTCTTTTCACTTTTTAACTCTTTTCTCAGCTTTTCAGCATCCGCATCATTATCTGCAAATACACTCTGCTTAACTTCAATAATCTTCATTTTGTCTGTCATTACATATTGCTCCTGTCTGCTGCTGCTTTATAATATCTGAAATCCGTAAAAATTTCACCCTTATACGGATTTGTCTTAGTCTTTACTGACTTATAAATGATGTATGCAAGTGCAATTACATTAACAATGAGTGCTGTAGCAGATACTATTGTCATTGCTGTAGGGTCAGCATTTACTGATGTTCCCGCTGCAATTCCGTTTAATGTTCCGTCAGCATACTGCTTTGTAAGTGTTGCCCATGGATAAATCTGTGTTCCGTCTGACATTGTTTCCTGGAAAAGAGGGAACACCTGTGCAAACATACACCATACACACAATGTGTTTGCCCTGTTCATAATCCAGCCACCCTTGTTCCAGCAAAGTGCTGCAATTGTAGGTGCAAGTAAAAGTGCTACACCACAGAACCATGAATGTGTTGGGAGACAGTTGTATGTATAAGCAAAATTCCATACATCGTAAACAAGGATATATACCCATATCATATCAGGCCATATCATATCTTTTTTATCTTTTGATGAATATACTGCCCACCAGCCAGTCATACAGAATATGTTAATCAGACCTGCAATACCATTCATTACATTGTGCCATCCACCATAAAGCCATACATCTTCTGATGAAAGCCACCATTTATACCATCCGTTGATTGCTGATTCAAAATCACTTGCAACAGCAATAAGAATATTAATTGCAACTATTACAAACGGATATGCCTTAAACCAATGTGTCTTACCGATTCCCCAGCCATACTTTATCATCATAAAACCAATACAACCTGCAAGTGATGCATAAAGCTTCATATAGTGGAACCAGCCGTTCATATAAACATGTGTCTGGTTTTCAACAGCCCATGTCTGTCCTGCTGCCGCACATGCTGCAATGACAATAAAATATATTGTAAGCACAACCGGTACAGCACCAAATATTATAAGGCCACCAAGCTTTGTACGTCTTGCAACCTCATTTAAAAGTATAAGTCCTACAAGGACTAAAATCATTGCTCCCCATTGATAGAGAGCATTTCCTCCGTAAACATGAAATAACATAGATTTCTCCTCCTTTGTTTATCAGCATGCTTCGATTTCTTTTATATTGCACTCATTTCCTACCGCAAGCCACGTATTATAACCTTTACAGTATGGACATTGTCTTCCATATTGCACTGTAGGATAAGTCTTTTCACAGTCATCGCAATACGTAACCGCCTCTATTTTTTCAATTATCAACTTTGAATCTTCAATAAGTTCATCTTTTTTACGGTAGTATTCCCAACAATCTGTGAGATAACTTTCCACTATGCCTGACACTTCTCCGATTTCAAGTGTGACACTGCCGATTTTACTTACATTTTCCTGCAATGCTACATGTTTTAATGTCTTGGCAACATGGACTATAATTCCCAATTCATGCATAAATTTCTCCAATCCGGCACGCTTATGCGTGGCATGCTATACTTGTGTGCACACAAATCCTGCTTGCTTATTTTTTATCTTTGTTAAACTTAATCTTGATTTCTCTCTTAATCATATAAGGAAGAATCTTTTTAAGTTTATCTTCTGATTTTGTCATTCGGCTTGCATCAGGCAGGTCTCTTGAAAGATGTATAGCATCAAATTCGCACTTTGTTGTACAAAGTCCGCATCCGATACATTTGTTAGGGTCTACAACTGTAGCACCACATCCAAGACATCTTGAAGCCTCTGTTTTAAGCTGTTCTTCTGTGAATATCTCACGTAAATCCCTGTATGTTGATGCTGCATCGCCTGATTTTCTGCCCGGTCTTTGTCTCTTTGCATTATCATACTCTTCAATGTCAAGATTATTCTTATCAAGCTCAATGAAATGTCTTAAATCTCTTGCAAGTGTGAGACTATGACCCTTATGTACAAATCTGTGAATTGATACACAACCTTCTTTTCCGGCTGCAATTGCATCTATTGCAAATCTAGGTCCTGTATATACATCACCGCCGACAAAAATATCCGGTTCTGCCGTCTGATATGTAACAGGATCCGCTTTTGCAGTACCATTTTTATTAAGTTCAACTTTTGTTCCTGCTAAAAGATTTCCCCAGATAATCTGCTGTCCAATTGAAAGAAGAACATTATCGCACTCTATTGTAATAGTATCATTCTCGTCATATACAGGAGCAAATCTCTTTTCCGCATTAAATACTGAAGTACACTTTTTAAGAACAACTGCTTTGACTCTGCCATTTTCAGTGATAATCTCTTTTGGTCCCCAGCCGTTGTTAATGCTGATATTTTCTTCTAATGCCTCTTCAATCTCATCTTTTGCTGCCGGCATCTCATCACGGCTTTCAAGACAATACATAGAAACATCATCTGAACCTGCACGAAGTGCTGTTCTTGCAACATCCATCGCAACATTGCCGCCGCCGATAACAACTGTTTTGCCACTAAGCTTCATATGTTCCTCATCTTTATTTACTTTGTTAAGGAACTCTATTCCGCTCATGACGCCCTTTGCATCTTCTCCCGGAACTCCTGCCATTCTTCCGCCTCTCGCACCGATAGCTATATAGAATGCTTTGTATCCTTCATCACGAAGCTGCTGTATCGTCACATCACTTCCGACATCAATGCCAAATCTGAATTCAACACCCATAGTCTTAAGCACTTCTATCTCTGCCGCAATAACATCTTTTTCAAGCCTGAATGACGGAATACCATTAAGAAGCATTCCTCCGGCTTTGTCTTCACGCTCGAAAACTGTTACAGGATAGCCTTTACATCTTAAATAATATGCTGCTGACATACCGGCCGGTCCTGCACCAACTATGGCAATCTTTTCTTCAAACTGTTTACCTTCATGATTTACAGTCTTAGGAATATATCTGTCTTTTTCATTAATCTCTTTTGCTGCGATGAACTTTTTAATCTCATCAATTGCGATAGGCTCATCAATCGTGCCTCTTGTACAGGCATCCTCACATCTTCTGTTACATATTGCACCACATACTGCCGGAAATGGATTTTCATTTTTGATAAGCTTCAATGCATCCATATATCTACCCTGCGATGCCATCTTTATGTAACCCTGTACAGGAAGATGTGCCGGACAGGCGGTCTTACAAGGTGCTGTACCTGTATCATAACAGTTAATCTTTGCATTATCCCTATAATCAGGATCCCATTTTTCTTTGCTCCACTTAACTGCATCAGGAAGCTCCGCCTGCGGATATTTAACCGGACCATCCTTTGTACAAAGTTTCTGTCCGAGCTTTGCTGCTCCTGTAGGACAAAATTCAACGCATCGTCCGCATGCGACACACTTATCTGATTCTACACTTGCACGATATGCTGAACGCGAAAGGTTCGGTGTGTTAAACAATTGTGAAGTTCTAAGTGCGTTACAGACACCCGGTGCACAGTTACATATTGCAAATATCTTATCTTCACCATCAATGTTAGTAATCTGGTGTACAAAACCATTATCTTCGGCTCTTTGCAATATCTCAAGCACTTCATTGAGGTCTATATAACGTCCCTTTCCGGTCTCAACAAGATAATCAGCCATATCGCCTACACCGATACAAAGCTCACCCTCAATCTCACCGGTACCCTCACCGCGGACTCTCTGCTGTCTTCTGCACGAACATGCTCCGACTGCATATTTATTTTCATATTTCTTTAACCAGTATGAAATATGCTCAACACTTACTGACTGCTGTGTTGCCGGAATAGCCTGTTCAACAGGTATAACGTGCATACCGATTCCTGCACCGCCAAGCGGTACCATCGGTGTGATTTTTTCAAGCGGAAGTCTTGACATATTCTCAAAGAAATCTGCAAGTTCAGGATGTTCTTCAACCTGTTTTTCATTCATCATCATAAACTCAGCACAGCCCGGAACAAACATAGGAAGTATGTACTGCTTTACATGATCTTTATTTTCCCAATTATATTCTATAAGACCTATAACGCTCATTTCCTGTAAAAGTTCTTCTGTGCGTTCCAGACTTTTTCCGCACTTTTTGGCAATCTGTGGTGCCGTTGCAGGTACTCTTACTTTCATAGAAAGTGCAACTTCTGCCATCTCATCGGTTATAACACCGGCAAGGCCCCAGTATTCAGGGTCTTTTGTCGTAACCTTGACACCGATTCTGTCTGTAATCTTCTGACCCAGCTTCAGAATCAGTTCTCTTTCTTCTGCCATATTTATCCTCCGTTCAGATTGTTTTAATTATAGTACAATTATACTACCCGTTTGTTAAAAAAACAACAATTTAGAAACAATTTGATTTACAAATTTAGTCTATTTGATTAACTTTTGTGCATATGCTATTATGATTAAATAAAATAAAGAAAGGACCGGATTAATCACCGTGACAATTGCAGACTATACACTCGAATATATAAATGGCATTCCTTATCTTATGCCTTATGGACAATCTGTTGCAGATTTAAAAAAATGTGTGAAACTCAATGACACTGGCATTTTTATATGGAACAGCCTTTCAGATGGCTCTGGAAGAGATGAAATTTTATCTGAAATGTGTAAAAAATACAATGCCGTTACTCCCGATGATAAAACTATTCTTTCTGACGATCTTGATTCATTTTTAGACATACTTACAGCCTACAGGGTTTTTGAACGTGAAAATGATATTATAACCCTGCCGGATAATTCTAAACCGCATCATTTAAGAATCAATACAATTTCTATATGCATCAATGCACCGGATGAATATGTTTCAGACAATTTTTCCATTTTCCGCTATGATGACAATGAAGATTTGTCATTTGATACATTTAAGGATACAGTGCATGACGATATTACAATTAATATAACGCATTTTATTCCGTTTTTTCATCGTGGAAAAAAACAGGTTTTAAGAACTGATGAACTCACTCTTCTTGAAGATGATTCATTTTACATATGTAGATATAACAAACCATACGGACTGATTGAATGGCATCTTTCAAAGGACGGACGCACATGTAATATGTACTGTAAACGCACATCTGATACAGATTCAGACAAACCGGACATAAGTGAAGAAATATTTTTTGCCATAAGAACAATCTTTCTTTATAATGCTTCTTTTAAGGGAATGTATGCCATACACTCGGCATCAGTCCTTTATAAAGATAAAGCATGGCTGTTTTCAGGTCATTCAGGTGCCGGGAAATCAACGCATACAAATATGTGGAAAGAACTTTTTAACACGCCTGTCATTAACGGTGACTTAAATCTTATAGATATAAATACCACAGATGGAATTCCTGTAGTTATAGGAATTCCGTGGTGTGGCACTTCCGGCATTTATACCAGCCGCAGTTACCCGCTTGGCGGAATAACTTTTATAAAAAAAGACATTACTGACCAAGTTAGGCGAATTGACGGTGACGACGCTGTTTTAAGTATTGCACAACGCATGATATCACCGTGCTGGAATACCGGACTGCTTGAAAATAATCTTGCAGCATCAGAAAAAATAGCTGCCGGAATTACAGTTTTCAGACTCTGCTGCACCAAAAATCCTTCATCCGCATTTTTAATGAAAGAAGAAATCGACAATGAATATCATTAAACATATTATAAGGCGAATTAAAGAAGGCATGTTAAAAGACATGCTCCGACAGACTGTATGGATTTACGGATATGCACGACATTACTGGAAATCTATGATTTTTTATACACTTTCGGGGCTTATCGGAACTGCTATCGGACTGTTATCAAGTATTATTTCCAAAGATTTAGTAGATATTATAACCGGCCACCAGACAGGTGAACTCTTAAAAACCTTCTGCATGATGATTGGTTTTACAATCGGAAGTCAGGCAATATCACAGTTTACTTCATACCTTTCATCAAAGATAAGCATACGTGTTGACAATGAAATAAAAGCCGATATCTACGAGAAAATGTTATCGACTGACTGGGAGGCAATAACACATTATCACACAGGTGACCTGCTTGTCAGATGGAGTTCGGATGCATCCAATATTTCCAACGGAATATTGAGTTTTATCCCGAATCTTATAATTTATCTTTTCAAATTTATTATGGCTCTGGGCATTGTTATTTACCATGATGCAACATTTGCCATATTTGCATTAATCGGCATGCCTGTAAGTGTACTTATGTCAAGAAAACTCATGAACCGCATGGTCAATAATAATAAAAGAAGTGCCGCTCTGAATGCCGAAATGTCTGGCTTCAACCAGGAGTCACTCTCTAACATACAGACAATCAAAGCTTTTGACCTTATAAAATTGTATTGTGAAAGATTAAAAGATTTACAGACTAAATACCTGAAAATGAGACTTGAATTCAACCGCATGTCAGCTGTGACATCATTTATTATGGCTATTGTGGGAATGGCAGTATCTTACAGCTGTTACGGCTGGGGAATTTACCGTGTATGGAGCGGTGCTATAAGTTATGGTACTATGACGCTTTTCCTCTCACTTTCAGGTCAGCTTACAGGAACTTTAAACTCACTTATCTCACTTGTTCCTACAGCAATCAACCTTACTACCTCTGCAGGCCGTCTCATGGACATTCTTAACATGCCACGCGACGATTACTCGCAGACCGAAGAAGTTACACAGCTTTCCGATATGGGAAAAAAATATGGCATACGCCTTGAAATCAGCAACATGTCCTATAAATACAACTCAGGTACAGAAGTTTTTAAAAATGTCTCTTTTGAGGCTGCTCCACATGAAATTGTGGCACTTGTCGGTCCTTCCGGTGAGGGAAAAACCACTATGCTCCGCATTCTTCTCTCTCTTCTTCATCCATACGAAGGAACGTGCCTGCTAAAAAGCGGGGAGAATTACAATAACAGTCTTACACTTTCGCCTGCCGCAAGGGCATTATTTTCATATGTTCCACAGGGAAATACTATGTTTTCCGGCACAATTGCTGACAATATGAGAAGTGTAAAGCCGGATGCAGCAGATGCTGAAATAATTGAAGCTTTAAAGCTTTCATGTGCATGGGAATTCGTTTCGGAACTTCCTGACACAATCAACAGTGAAATAAAAGAACGCGGCGGCGGATTTTCCGAAGGTCAGGCACAGCGTCTCTCAATTGCCCGTGCAATCCTTAGGAAATCGCCTATTCTCCTGCTTGATGAGGCCACTTCCGCACTCGATGTTACAACAGAAAGAAATGTTCTTAAAAATATTATGAAAGATGATTACCCTCGTACATGTATTGTAACAACTCATCGTCCTACTGTTCTTACCATGTGTGACCGTGTATATTCAATCCATGACATGCAATGTACTCTTCTTAATGATGATGAGATTGAGGAAATCACAAGAAATTTTTAAATGTGTTATGAGAATCACAAAAAACCGCATCACCGGCAAAACCGGTGATGCGGTTTTTATTATGTTATCTTAATTAATTATGCATTATCTGTCATATAAGCATATGTTACAGATAATCCTGCCTCTGATGTTACAATAACATCACCCATTCCGATGTTATCCTTTGGATTATTCCAATATGAAAATGCAATCTTAATCTCCGGACCCGATGTAAGTACAGGCGTACCATTAGAACTACTGTATTCTACAGGCTGGTTAAATCCAAGCGTTAAAAGCTGCTGGCTGCATGTATGACTTGTATCATGTCTTGCATTAACCTGAATTCTGTAATCGCCCCTGCCAAACTCCGGTCTCTGATGTATATTAGTTGTGACTGTATAACAACCACTCGCTGCATAAACCCCTTCAGCAACATCGTCACAACCTACAACTACAGGTTTCTTGTAATCGGTCATAAAAATCCACCTCCAAAAAACTAATACCTTCAGTAACTATTATAGTATATCATATGTCAGGCATATGTCAATTTGCATATTTTTTTATTTTTTATTTAGTCATTCTTCTAAAATATAATAATTTAACGCATTACTCTTGCATGAAATCCAAAAAAAGGATATATTTTAAATATCAATTTTTAAAGGAGTTTTATAATGGAACAAAGAGAATCCCTTGGCTCCCGCCTCGGTTTTATTCTGTTATCTGCCGGTTGTGCAATCGGCATCGGTAATGTATGGAAATTTCCATATATAACAGGACAATACGGTGGCGGAGCTTTTGTTGTTATCTATCTTATATTCCTTATTCTTATGGGTGCTCCCATTATGACTATGGAATTTGCTATCGGCCGTGCCAGCCGCAAAAGCCCTTTTCTTGACTGTAAAGTACTCGAAAAGCCGGGTACAAAATGGCACTATCATGGTTATCTTGCCATTGTCGGCAATTACCTTCTGATGATGTTTTATACGACCGTAACAGGCTGGATGCTTTACTATTTTTATAAAAGTCTCACAGGTCATTTTAATAATGCATCAGTTGAAACAGTAAGCACAACTTTTACAAATATGACAGCAAACCCATATATCCTTGTCGGATTTATGATAATTACAGTTGTTACTGGATTTCTTGTATGCTCACTTGGTGTACAGAATGGTGTTGAAAAAATTACAAAGGTAATGATGCTTGCACTTCTTGCACTTATTATATTACTTGCAATTCACAGCATGCTTCTCAAAGGTGGTATTGAAGGACTTAAGTTTTATCTTGTTCCTGATTTTAACAAGGTTGCCGAAATCGGGCTGTTTAATGTTATTGTTGCTGCGATGAATCAGGCATTTTTTACATTAAGTCTCGGAATTGGTGCAATGTCAATCTTTGGAAGCTATATTGGAAAAGAGCAATCACTCTTTGGTGAATCAATAAGAGTTTGTATACTTGATACATTTGTTGCTATATTTGCCGGTCTCATAATTTTCCCAGCATGCTCTGCATTTGGTGTCAATGCTGACAGCGGTCCAAGTCTTATATTTGTGACACTGCCTAATATTTTCAGCAATATGGCAGGTGGACAGCTTTGGGGAAGTCTTTTCTTCCTCTTTATGTCATTTGCAGCATTTTCAACCGTAATTGCCGTATTTGAAGGTATTATTGCATGTTTCATGGATATGACAGGTGTTTCACGTAAAAAATCATGTTACATTAATATTATAATTATGATAATACTTTCACTTCCATGTGCGTTGGGCTTCAATATTTTATCAGGAGTTAATCCTCTCGGTGCCGGCTCAACAATCCTTGATCTTGAAGACTTCCTTGTAAGTGATTTAATACTCCCTATAGGTTCACTCATCTATCTTTTATTCTGTGTATGCAAAAATGGATGGGGCTGGGATAACTTTATCAAAGAAGCCAATACCGGAAAAGGCATTAAGTTAAGCAGTAAATTAAAAATATATCTTACATATGTACTTCCTCTTCTTATTATTTTCAAATTCATAATCGGATTAAAAGCCAGATTTTTTTAAATCTGTATTATTTTAAAAAATAATACAAAAGCAGCGGAATCCTGACACATTTCCAAGTGTTAAGTTCCCGCTGCTTTTTTGTTTTTCTTATTTCCATGGTCTGTTTTGTGATTTCTGTGGCTGCCATGAATTTCCGGCCGCCGTAGTCATAAGATTTGCCGTATATGCATCTTCAAGTGCATATCTTAAAGGATAAACTTCTTCTCCTCCGTCAACATATTTTTTCATTCCAGCCAGCACTCTCGCAGCCGCTGTTTCATCTTCACCAAGTCCGCATATACCAAAAGGCGGAATGTACAATTTTCTTCCCCGGAAACTTACTGCCAGTATTTCTCCTGTTTCCTCATCTTTATAAACATCCATTTTTTCTGATGCAGCAACATTATTATCTTTCAGGAAATATACCATATTATCTGTTATCTCGCCTCTTGTTCCACGAACATTTATAAATCTGTTTCTTATATCACTTCTGTACTGGTCTGACATAAAATCATAAAATGCTGTCTTTTCGTTGTCATATTCCATAATAAGGTGCTTTTCTTCTTTACTTACAACATCACCTTTTGTAAGAATTTCGTAACGTGTTTTTGTATCAGTGACTTTCATCTGATATGCTTTTCCTATAACATTTACATCATTTATTCCTGTATCAAGAAACTCACGTATTATGCTGACTGCATGATAATCATGCATACATGATATAGTCATTGAAACAGGTTCACCTATAAGACCGGATTTTACTATCTGTATTCTTGCATCATATGTCGGATAAAATGCATACTGTTCAGCAACCTGCAGCTTATTACACGTATAATTGTTGTTTTTTATATTTTCCCATACCTGAAAAAGTCTGCCGTTATCAAGCGAAATCGGGGTCTCTGAAAGAACCGGAATCCCCATATTCAGCCATTTTTCAACCGTATCACACATAAGTGTTTTCGTAACAGCTGATACAACAAAATCAGGCTTTGAATTTATCATATCTTCATCTTTACATGTCACAGGAAAATCGAATTTTTCTTTTACTCTGCATGCTGATTCCTCACTATGACAAAGAACCATACATATTTCAAACTGTTCAGGAAGTGCTTTTGCTATTCTGAAATACAAAGAAGCTCTGTAGCCTGAACCTAGCACACCAAATCTTATCATATTATACCTCCTTATTTTCTTCTAATTCTGTGAAACTGCGGCTTAATGGTAATTTCCTGTATCACCGCACCGTCCCTGATATTTATTATATATTCAACCATCTGTGCAACCTCTTGTGGCTCAAGATGTGCCGCCATATCCTCATCTTCTTTAAAATCCGCATTCCTGTATAAATCAGTGCTTGTCATATCAGGATGAACTGACACGACTTTCACTCCATATTTTCTTGCCTCATCAAACAGACTTCTCGAAAATGCCGTAAGCCCCGCCTTTGACGCACCATACGCACATCCATGCGGACTTGGCTGTAATGCTGTAACTGATGAAATATTAATTATAAATCCTTTACTTTTCTTTAACTGACGCAGCACAAGCTGCGAAAGAATCATCGGTGATTCAAAATTAGTTCTTACAATTTCCTTTATCTTTGCCGCATTAAGTTCTTCATGTAAACCATAATAACCGACACCGGCATTATTTATAAGAATATACAATTCATTATTTGACATGATTTTTTTTAAAATCTGTGTTATTTTTTCTGTATCTGTTATATCACATTCTATCATGTTGAATTGTTCTTCTTTATGTACTTTTGAAAAATCTCTCGCAATTCCAAAAACTTCATATCCGTTTTTTACAAGCATTCTGCTTATCGCAAGACCTATTCCTGATGATGCTCCTGTTACAACCGCCGCTTTTTTCATATTTTTGTTTCTCCAGTCACAATCTATAATTTTATTATTTTTCCTGCCGCTCCCATAAAAATATTTTATCTTTTTCAACGTATCTGCTTACCATCGATACCATGTAATCTTCCATATCTCTCATAATTTCATCCGGATAATGATAATATCCATTATCATTTTTATATGGGAACTGAACAGCTGCACTAAATGGTTCTTCTTTACGCATATTTTTCATGTACTCCGCAGAAATCCTAAATGTTCCGACACTTATATCAAGAAGTTTATTTAAGTCAATTCTGCCTGTTATTTTGTCAAACATATCTGTATAAACACTTTTCCAGTTTTTACAATATATCATTGGGTCAAATGCAATCCGCGTTTTTAACCCCTTATCCAATGCAAGTTCAATGCAGCTGATTCTTGAATCAAGAGAGGCTGTTTTGTGCTCGAATTTGGAAATAATTTCATCAGGTGACATCGTAAATGCAAATATAATATTGTCTGATGGAGCAATTTCTTTTAAAAATTTTTCACATGAACTTTTTGTTCTTATCTCAATTTTTAAATCAGTATGTCTTTCTGCAAAATCCACCCATCTTTTTGTATATCCGAAAATATTTTCTACTGCAAGCAAATCTGTATCATATGAAACGCAAAGATATACAGGATGTTTTTGCAGCAATTTATACACTTCATCAAAAATGTCGTCTAAATTGACAAACAGTACGACATTTCCTGATGGATACATGCCTTTAAGATAACAATACTCACAGTCAAACACACAATTCATCATACATGATGTATAATAAAAATGTTCATTTCCAAAGCTCTGGCATACAGGTGCACCAGCATATACAAGATTATTTTCTTTTTTTGCAATTATAAGATTCTGTGTCCTGTGCTGTAAAACCGATGACTGCCGGCTTCTGCAGAACACATCTTTGTAGTGGTCGATATATATAATGTGTGACTGTGGAAATTTATTCAGGATTCTTACTGTATCGGGCATATCCGCAACCGATTTTTCAACATATATATGCGAAAAAAAACTGTTATAATAATCTGCTTTTAAGTTGTTCAAATCTCTTTTTTCCTTCTCTCTTATCATTACACGGCATCATATTTTCTTCATACATCTTACACACAACACCATTAATATCTATATTTTCAATAAAGCAATATCTTATATACTGCCTTAATTCATATTCCATCGTTTTTGAACAGCACAAATCCCGGCAAAGCTTGTCTGCAAGCTGCTTTTCCTTTGCTGCCTTTTCATCACCGGCACATGAAATATCATTTAGAATATCACGAAGCCTGTTTATATATTCACCAATAATATTAATATGATTTTCCACAAGTGCAGTTATATAATCAGGTGTTATCCCCTCTGTATCACCATTATCAGAGAGAATTTTTACAAAACTCATCTCATGCGGTGCAAAAAAGTACGCACCTGCCTGCCATACAAATGCTGCTTCCATATCGTATAATACTCTATCTGATGTATTCTGCAGATTTTTGTCGTTTTTATTTCCAAAAAGAACGGCAGATGTTATAATTTCCGCCTCTTTAAAAGGATTTTTATATATCATATCCGGATAAAATGTACGTTCTGATGATTCATCCGTAATTTTGCTGCATATGTATATTTCATCCGAAGCCGATGCTGATGCACAAGTTCCGATATTTACAAGAAAATTTTTGTCTGCTTTCAAATCAAGCTTTGCACATACACCCGCTACTGATGACGCAGCAGCAGCATTACCTGTCCCTGTAATAATTAACAATATTTCTTTTTCTTCATTTGCAAATACTGTAAACGGCATATATGACTCATCTTTTTTTAATCTGTATTTCTCAATCAGCGGTTTTGCCTCGCAGTAAATTGCCATTGCCAAAATTATCATTTTCTGCACTCCGGTCACATTCAATTTTTCATTATTATAGCAAATCTTCCCGTTTTTTTCCTGTTTTTTCTTTAATTTTAATAAATTAATTCACTGTTTAACTTTAAATTCCGTTCTTTATCATATATAATTTTATATAATAACGTATGCAATCTGCCCGCAGATACATATATCCACATAACTATGAGAAACACGCTCCGCGAGTTTCTCAAGTTATCGCGGCAGTCGCCAAGGTCTCGTGCAAGCACGGACTTTGGCTCGTTACACACGTAAATAATATGCCACAAAAAATATCTATTGTGGCAGAATGGAGTATTTATGAAAAAATTAGGTTTCGGAACTATGAGACTCCCTCTTATTAATCCAGAAGATAAGACAAGCATTGACCAGAATTATTTTAATCAGCTTGCAGATAAATTTATTGAAAAAGGATTTAATTATTTTGATACAGCATATCCTTATCATGATGAAAAATCAGAAGAGGCGATTAAAAAAGCCCTGACCGAAAGGTATGACCGCAAAGATTACATACTTGCAGACAAGATGCCTACCATTCTTGTAAAATCCGGTGATGAATATCCTATGTACTTTAACAGACAGCTTGAAAGAACTGGTGCCGAATATTTTGACTATTATCTTATGCACAACATGGGAAAAGACAGATATGCAAAGACCACTGAATTCGGTGGATTTGAATTTGCCGAAGAGATGAAAAAAGAAGGAAAAATCAGAAAATTTGGATTTTCATTTCACGATGATGCTGAAACTCTTGACAGAATCCTTACAGAACACCCTGATGTCGATTTTGTACAGCTTCAGATTAATTATTTTGACTGGAATAACAAAATAATACAATCTCGTCTGTGCTACGAAACTGTCGTAAGACACGGCAAACCTATTATTGTAATGGAGCCTGTAAAGGGGGGTACTCTTGCAAATCTTCCAAAAGAAGCTGCTGATTTGTTAAGAGAATTCAATCCAGATGCTTCACCTGCATCATATGCTCTCCGGTTTGCGGCTTCACTTGATAATGTTTTTATGGTTTTAAGCGGCATGAATACAATGGAACAGGTACTTGATAACACTTCTGTTTTTGATAATCTCACACCGCTTAATGAAGATGAAAAAGAAATTCTTGAAAAAGTTATTAAAATAATTGAAAAATCGGTTGAAATTCCTTGTACATCATGTGGCTACTGTATGGAAGTCTGTCCGAAAAACATACCTATACCACAGCTTTTTGGTCTTTACAACAACTATAAAATTAACAATAATTTTTCAAACATGTACCACAACCGCATAATTTATAACCGCGGAAAATCTTCCGACTGTCTGAACTGCCACCGCTGCGAAAAGAACTGTCCGCAGCATATTGCAATTCCTGACAATCTCAAAAAGATTGCAGCCTTTGAAAAATAGGGTTATAGGACAAAACGTGTTGATGGGTTAATCCCATTCAACAAACGTTCT
>ERZ791906.677-NODE-677-length-35131-cov-10.494042_pt1 | contig 35131 bp, 28 predicted proteins | sample MGYA00510146_ERZ791906 | MGnify/ENA primary metagenome ERZ791906 (study PRJEB30046, sample SAMN00792096) | human gut metagenome | study: EMG produced TPA metagenomics assembly of the A metagenome-wide association study of gut microbiota in type 2... | reverse complement strand
CGTCCATTTTGCTTTGCGTGGTGTTGTAGGTAGTGAAAGGAAAATTTTCAAGATAAGCCGGAATAGCGGGTAGCAAAGCCCTTTTGAAACGTTTTGTTAGCGGAAAGGACGGGAGCCGGGGAACGCCGGAGTTTTTCAGAGCAAGATTCTACCGAGGTGCCAAAATTCGCTCTCCGCTTATTTTTGCCCCTGCGGGAATCTTGTTGGGGAGTGCCTTCCCCAAACCCTGCTATGCGCCCTGTCGGGCGAGAAAGGAGGTCACAGACCATGCGAAAGAAATACAATACGCCCCACCGCCGTCATGTGGTAAAGACCCGCATGACCGATGAAGAATACGCCGACTTCACCGGGCGGCTGGCGGCTTATGAAATCAGCCAGTCCGAGTTTATCCGGCAAGCCATACGGAAAGCGACCATACGCCCCATTGTCACCGTTTCCCCGGTCAATGACGGGCTGCTTGCCGCCCTCTCCAAGCTCACGGCAGAGTACGGGAAAATCGGCGGCAACTTAAACCAGATTGCCCGGAGCCTGAACGAATACGGAAGCCCCTACCGGGGGCTGGAAAAGGAAGTGCGGGGAGCCGCCGCCGACCTTGCCGCCTTGAAGTTTGAAGTCTTGCAGAAAGTAGGTGAAGCCGTTGGCGATACTCAAACATATCAGCTCTAAAAATGCCAACTACGGGGACGCTGAAAAATACCTCACATTCGAGCATGACGAGTTTACCATGAAGCCCACCCTTGACGCAGACGGGCGGCTCATACCGAGGGTAGACTACCGCATATCCTCTCTGAATTGTGGCGGGGAGGATTTTGCCGTTGCCTGTATGCGCTCCAATCTCCGCTACGGCAAGAACCAGAAACGGGAGGACGTAAAGAGCCACCACTACATCATCAGCTTTGACCCACGGGACGGCCCGGACAACGGCTTGACCGTTGATCGGGCGCAGGAGCTGGGCGAGAAGTTCTGCGCCGAGCATTTCCCCGGACACCAGGCCCTTGTCTGCACCCACCCGGACGGACACAGCCACACCGAAAATATCCATGTGCATATCGTCATTAACAGTCTGCGGATTGCGGAGGTTCCCATGCTGCCCCACATGGACAGGCCAGCGGACAGGAAAGCAGGCTGCAAGCACCGCTGTACGGACGCAGCTATGAACTATCTGAAAGCCGAAGTCATGGAGATGTGCCACAGCGAGGGGCTTTACCAGATAGACCTTTTGAACGGCAGCAAAGAACGCATTACCGAGCGTGAGTATTGGGCGCAGAAGAAAGGACAGGCTGCCCTTGACAGAGCCAACGCCCCTATTGCTGCGGACGGTATCGCGCCCCGGCAGACCAAGTTTGAAACGGATAAGGCGAAGCTGCGCCGGACTATCCGGGAAGCCCTTGCCGCTGCTTCCGGCTTTGATGAGTTTGCCGCCCTGCTTCTCCGGCATGGTGTGACCGTCAAGGAGAGCCGGGGGCGGCTAAGTTACCTCACGCCGGACAGGACGAAGCCAATTACCGCCCGGAAGCTGGGGGACGATTTTGACCGGGCTGCTGTCCTCTCCGTTTTGGAGCAGAACGCCGCCAGAGCCGCCGAAAAACCCGCAGCCATAGCGGAATACCCCGGCAGTATCAAAGACCGCTTACGGACGAAAAAAGAAGCGAAAAACGCCCCGAACAATGACGCTGTACAGCGCATGGTAGACATAGCCGCCAAGCGAGCCGAGGGGAAAGGACGGGGCTATGAGAAGTGGGCGACCATGCACAACCTCAAACAGATGTCGGCTACCCTCATGCTCTACCAGCAGTATGGCTTTTCTTCCCCGGACGAGCTGGACGCTGCCATTTCCGCAGCCAACACCGCCACGCAGGAGAGCCTTGCCGGACTGAAAGGGCTGGAAGCCGCTATCCGGGAGAAAAAGGAATTGCAGCGCAACCTTTTGGGCTATATCGGCACGAAGCCCGCCCGTGACGGTCTGAAAGCGCAGAAATCGGAGAAAGCCCGGAGAGCCTACCGGGAACAGCACGAAAGCGATTTTATCATAGCGGACACAGCCGCCCGTTATTTCCGGGAGCATGGAATAACCAAGCTGCCAGCCAGCAAAGCCCTGCAAAGGGAGATTGAGCAGCTTACCGTCCAGAAGAACGCCGGATATAACGACTACCGGGAGAAACGCCAGCGGGCGCAGGAGCTTCAGACAGTCAGACGCAATATCGACCAGATTTTAAGGGGCGCACCGAGCCAGCAGAAAAAGCGTGAACAGGAGCGTTAAAGACCGCCCCGAAATGATACCGAAACCCTACAAAAATACAGGTATGATATGAACCCTTACCGCAATACTCCCCGACTTCCAAACGGGGCTTACAGGGCAGAAAAAGCCCGAAAATGATACCGAGAACATACAGAAAATGCCCCCTATCCCGCTACACCGATAGGAACGGCAGAAAGGAGCTTACCATTGCCGAGAATGAGCAAGAAGCGGCGGCTGGAATGGTCTTTCTTCCTCAACCACCGCAACCGTATCACTTACAACGACCTATGCCGGGGCTGCACCCGTGACTGCAAACAGAGCTTCCGGGCGGTTATCATACTATGCCCTCGCTATTATTCCAAACGCTGGAAAAAGGAGGACGCAGCCTATGGCAGATAACCGCAAATATTACTACCTCAAGCTGAAAGAGAGCTATTTTGACGATGATGCAATCGTTCTGCTGGAAAGTATGCAGGACGGCGTTATCTATTCCAACATTCTCTTGAAGCTGTACTTGAAATCGCTGAAAAACGGCGGGAAATTGCAGCTTGACGAGAATATCCCCTACACCGCCCAGATGATTGCGACCATTACCCGCCAGCAGGTAGGTACCGTAGAGAGAGCTTTGAAAATCTTTATGAAGCTGGGGCTTGTGGAGCCTTTGCCAAGCGGCGCACTCTACATGAGCAACATTGAGCTTTTAATCGGCCAGTCCTCTACCGAGGGGGAGCGCAAGCGCAGGGCGCGGCTGGCTTTGCAGGAACAAAAAGCCCTGCCGCAGACAGGGGCGGACAAATGTCCACCATATCGAGCGGACATTTGTCCACCAGAGATAGAGATAGAGAAAGAGATAGATATAGAAATAGAAAAAGAGAGAGAGTTAGAAACGGGACACCCCGCCCCCGCCGCCTATGGCAGATACCACAATGTCATTCTTTCCGATACGGAGCTTGACGGGCTGAAAACAGAGCTTCCCGGCAAGTGGGAGTATTACATTGACCGCCTATCCTGCCATATCGCTTCCAGCGGGAGGAAATACAAGAGCCATGCAGCCACGATTTTCAAGTGGGCGCAGGAGGACGCAGCCAAGAAAGCCCCGAAAAAGGGCATACCCGATTATACCTGTAAGGAGGGCGAGAGCTTATGACGAATGGATTTGATGAAATGATTTTGAATATGACCGACACCACGCCGGAGCCGGAGGACTACACCGGCGAGGACGGGCTTTTATACTGCGGGAAGTGCCACAAGCCCAAAGAGGGCTATTTCCCCAAAGAAACCGCCGCATGGCTGGGGCGTGACCGCCACCCGGCAGAATGTGACTGCCAGCGGGCAGAGCGTGAGGAACGGGAAGCCGCAGAGAAACAGCGCAGTCACCTTGAAACTGTCGAGCGGTTGAAGCGGCGGGGCTTTACAGACCCGGCTATGCAGGGCTGGACGTTTGAGAACGACAACGGCAAGTGCCCGCAAATGGAACACGCCCATTTCTATGTGGAGAACTGGGAAACCATGAAAGAGCGCAACATTGGCTATCTGCTATGGGGCGGCGTTGGCACAGGCAAGAGCTATTTTGCGGGCTGTATCGCAAATGCCCTTATGGAGCGTGAAATCCCCGTGTGCATGACAAACTTTGCATTGATATTGGGTGACCTTGCCGCCAGCTTTGAGGGCAGGAATGAATATATCTCCCGACTTTGCAGCTTCCCGCTGCTTATCCTTGACGATTTTGGAATGGAACGGGGAACGGAATACGGCTTAGAGCAGGTCTACAACGTGATTGACAGCCGTTACCGCAGCGGCAGGCCGCTGATCGTCACGACTAATCTCACGCTGGAGGACTTGCAGCACCCGGAGGACACCGCCCACGCCCGCATTTATGACCGTCTGATTGAAATGTGTTCTCCTGTCCGCTTTACCGGGAGCAACTTCCGAAAAGCCACGGCGCAGGAGAAAATGGGACAACTGAAAAAGCTGATGAACAGAAAGGAGAGCCGCCTATGACCAACACCCCAAAGAATGACCGCAGCACCCGCCGCCCGGATTGCGTGACGGAAATCCGCATAGGTAATTCTGTCCTTGTCGTTTCCGGCTATTTCAAGCAGGACACCACCGCCACCGCCGCCGATAAAATGCTGAAAGTGCTGGAAGCGGAAGCTGCTACACAAAAATCGGCAATTTGACGGGACGTAAAGAAGCAGAAAGGACTGTACAGCCAGCCCCGGCGTGTGGTATGATAGTCATACGGAATAGTGGGGCTGGCTGTCGGAAATGGAGGACACTATGTTAAGACAGACCACCCGAAACCTTATTACCGCCCTTTATCCGAGATTATCCCACGAGGACGAGCTGCAAGGTGAGAGCAATTCTATTTCAAACCAGAAGCGTATTCTTGAAACCTATGCGAAGCAGAACGGCTTTTCCAATCTGCAATGGTACACAGATGACGGTTATTCTGGGGCGAACTTCCAAAGACCCGGTTTTCAAGCCATGCTTGCGGACATTGAAGCCGGAAAAGTCGGCACCGTTATCGTCAAGGATATGTCACGGTTAGGGCGAAACTATCTGCAAGTGGGAATGTATACGGAAATGATTTTCCCACAGAAAGGCGTCCGCTTTATCGCTATCAATGACGGAGTGGACAGCGCACAGGGCGACAATGATTTTGCCCCTCTGCGGAACATTTTTAACGAATGGCTGGTGAGAGATACGAGCAAGAAAATCAAAGCAGTAAAACGGTCTAAGGGTATGAGCGGGAAGCCCGTCACGAGCAAACCCGTATACGGCTACTTTATGGACGAGGACGAAAATTTTATCATTGACGGGGAAGCCGCCCCTGTTGTGCGGCAGATTTACAGCTTGTGCCTTGCCGGGAACGGGCCGACCAAGATAGCCCGTATGCTCACAGAGCAGGAGATCCCCACGCCGGGAACGCTGGAATACCGTCGGACGGGAAGCACCCGCCGCTACCACCCCGGCTATGAGTGCAAGTGGGCGACCAATACCGTGGTACATATCCTTGAAAACAGGGAGTACACGGGCTGTCTGGTAAACTTCAAGACGGAGAAGCCGTCCTACAAGACCAAGCACAGCGTAGAGAACCCCATTGAGAAACAGGCGATTTTCGAGAACCACCATGAGCCTATCATTGACACCCAGATGTGGGAGCGTGTGCAGGAGTTACGCAAGCAGCGCAAACGCCCGAACCGCTATGATGAAGTGGGCTTATTCTCCGGCATACTCTTTTGTGCCGACTGCGGCAGCGTCCTTTACCAGCAGCGTTACCAGAACGCCACCCGCAAGCAGGATTGTTATATCTGCGGGAGCTACAAGAAGCGTACCCGTGACTGTACGGCGCACTTTATCCGCACCGACCTGTTGACCGCCGGAGTGACCGACAATCTGCGGAAAGTCACCAGCTATGCAGCGAAGCACGAAGCCCGGTTTATGAAGCTGCTGATCGAGCAGAACGAGGACGGGGGCAAGCGCAGGAACGCCGCAAGGAAAAAGGAGCTGGAAGCCGCCGAGAAGCGTATCAGCGAGTTATCCGCTATCTTCAAGCGGCTGTATGAGGACAGCGTGACCGGGCGCATTTCAGACGAGCGTTTCACGGAGCTGTCGGCAGACTATGAAGCCGAGCAGAAAGAACTGAAAGAGAGAGCCGCCGCTATCCGGGCAGAGCTTTCCAAAGCGCAGGAAGCCACGGTAAACGCAGAAAAGTTTATGAATGTTGTCCGCAAGTACACCAGCTTTGAAGAACTTACCCCTACCCTTTTGCGTGAGTTTGTGGAGAAAATCGTTGTGCATGAGTGCAGCTATGACGAGAACGGCACACGCAGACAGGACATTGATATTTATTACTCTTTCGTTGGCAAGGTAGACCTGCCCGAATGACCGCCCGACCTATCCGGCGCAATGCGCAAACGCCGGATAGGAACGGCAAAATTTTTTACACTTCTACTACTTCTTTATCACACATCAGCAAACACCAACGGCTTGTATCCGGGTAGGCGTGGAACTGCGCCGCACGATCGGGAGAGGAACGTCCATTTCATATAGATTTCGTCTATAACGTATAGAGCCTGCCTATCTCAAACTGTATAATAAAGTAAGGGAACGAAACGGAGACGACCATCATATAAAGTCGCTTCCCGCCCCAAACAGCAAGGACGTTTACAGGAGGTTGCTTATGAACAAACAATTCGAGCCCTTGTTTACTCCGTACGATGCGTGGCTCTGGGCGCACCCGCCGGTGTATGCCATAGCAAACGGTGGTCTTGGTGCGATCCGCGCCAAGACCACCGTTTTTATAGTTTCAAAATGCAACAGGAGGCACCCATTTTGGGTGCCTCCTGTTGTGTCAAGAAGGAAAACGCGGCCCTTTATTGGCCCAGATAATCGTACAGGTACGCCTCCATCTTGGGGGTCCACCAGTTCAGGTAGCCAGCCTGCGTGGGATGGATGCCGTCGAACATATAGAGCTTGTAATCTTCCTCAGAAACTTGATTCATCTCGGCATCATTCCACAGGTCGATGACCCCGATCTCATACTTTTCCTGCAACTTCAGCAGCTGCTCCACCATCTTGCCGTAGGCGGGGCTGTCGTACTGGGTGCCCGTATAGAACACCACCGGGCAATGCCATGTGGTGTCGGCATATACGATGATGTATTCGAGCGCGCCAAGGACGGTTTTGGTGTCAAAGTCCTCCAAATTGCGGGAACTGCTGATTTCCCCCAGCGGGATCGCGTTGCTTGCATCGTTGGTGGAAAGCTGGCAGATGAACGCATCAAACTGTGCGTTGGGGTCGATATTGTGCAGCATCCGCTGGATGTAGGAGGTCTTGTCGTTGTCGGCCAATGTGGTGCCGCCGACAGCCTCTTTGACATAGGTGCAGTTGTTGCGAACGGCAATGTACTCCGCAAAGGAGGTTTCCAGCGAGGCAGCCCCCTCGGTCACCGAGGACCCCAAAAAGCACAGGTTCATACCGCTCAACGGGCTGTTCTCCACCGGCGCCACGTTTTCGGGGCGGTAGATCTCGGCGTTGCCGGGCAAGCTTTTGAGGTACATCGTGTTCAGGAAGCGGAACGGCCCATGGCCCAAAAGACCTTGCAGAGCACCATAAGCCAGCGCTAATAGCAGGACCAGGATCAGAGCAATGATCAAAAGGACTTTTCCTACTTTTTTCATACAAACTATCCTCTTTCTTCACTTGAGTTTCCGGATGTCCCGCGCCGTGTAACAGGGGATCACGAGAGAACTCCAGATACAAAGCCCTTTACTGCGCCAGCAGCAGGTTCATCTGCTGGATCAGCAGCTCGATCTGATCACCGGGCATCACGCTGACCAGAGATTTCAGCGGCATTTCCATGATCATCTTTTTCATCATGTTCATCAACCCTTCATCCAACCCGTCGGTACCGGCGCTTTGCGCAAGCGGGGCCAACAACTGCATGATGGTCGGCGCGGTCTTGGGGCAGGTCAGCAACTCGCCCAGTGTGGTGGTCAGTGTTACGACAAAGGGGATTTGTTTTTCGGTGGTAAAGGACAACTCGGCCGTCAGGCGGATGTCGTCGCTGGCGCGACCCACCATGACCTCATACACGCCGCTGGGGGCAAACCAGTCGTGCAGGCGTTCCTCATAGTAGCTCAAGTCGCGTGCCGCCAGCGTCAGGGTCACCGTCTTGCACTCGCCCGGTTCCAGCAGTACCTTGGCAAAGCCGCGCAGCTCTTTGCTGGGACGCTCCGGCGTGCCGTTTTTGTCGCGGACGTAAAGCTGGACGACCTCGCGCCCGGCCACCTTGCCGGTGTTGGTCACATCCATACTGACGGTGACGGTCTGGCCATCCTGCAATGCGGGCGCGGAAAGCTGCAAATTGCTGTAAGCGAACTCGGTGTAGGACAAGCCGTGACCGAACGCAAAGCGGACAGGGACCTGCTTGGTATCGTAGTAGCGGTAGCCGACAAAGACATCCTCGCCATAGGCAACACGCTCGTCATTGCCCGGAAAGTGCAAATAGCTGGGGTTGTCCTGCAAACGGAGCGGGAAGGTCTCAGCCAGATGTCCGCTGGGGTTGGCCTCGCCGTACAGCAGTTGGTCGGCGGCCTCACCGACGCCCTCGCCGCCGAGATACAGTTCCAGAATGGCCGAGACGCGGTCGGCCCACGGCAGCTCGACCGCGCTGCCGTTGTGCAGGACCACGACCACATGGGGCTGGACCTTTGCGATCTCGTCGATCAGGCGATTCTGGCAGGCGGGCAGTTCCATCGAAGTGCGGTCATACCCTTCAGACTCAAACGATTCGGGCAAACCGGCAAAGACAACGGCGACATCGGCGTTTTGTGCCGCCTGAATGGCCTCGGCCAACTCTGCGTCGGTCATCTCGTCCCGCATCGCCGAGAAGCCCTTGGCGTAGCAGACGTTGCGGCCCTTTTGCTGCGCAACTTCCCACGCGGAGGTCACGCGGCTGGGATGGATGTGGCTGGAGCCGCCGCCCTGATAGCGCGGTGCCGCGGCAAACTCGCCGATGTAGGCGATCTTCTGATCCGTGCCCAACGGCAAAACACCCTGATTGGTCAGCAGTACCGCGCACTGCGTCTCGACGGCAACGGCCTCGGCGTGGTCTTTGGCGCGGTCGAACACGGTGTCGGGGCGGCGGGCATCCACATAGGAGAACACGACCTTCAGGATGCGCTCCACCGCGCGGTCCAGTACCGCCTCGTCCAGCGAGCCGTTCTGCACAGCCGCGACGATCTTGGCATCGTTGTAACCGTTGGAGGAAGGCATCTCCAGGTCAAGACCCGCTTCCAAGCCTTTCACACGGTCATTGGCGGCACCCCAGTCACTGACGACGTACCCCTCAAAGCCCCATTGGTCCCGCAGGATGTCGGTGAGCAGCATCTTGTTTTCGGAAGCATACACGCCGTTGATCTTGTTGTAGCTGCACATCACCGTTTTGGGCTGGGCGGCCTTGACGGCTTCCTCAAAGGCGGGCAGGTAGATCTCATGCAGCGCACGCTCCGAGAGGTCCGAGGAGATGGTCAGGCGGCGGGTCTCCTGATTGTTGGCGGCAAAGTGCTTGATGGAGGTCCCCACGCCCCGGCTTTGTACGCCGCGAATGTACGCAGCGGACAGCTTACCGGCCAGATACGGGTCCTCAGAAATGTACTCGAAATTGCGGCCGCACAGCGGGCTGCGCTTGATGTTGACGGCGGGTCCCAACAGGATGCTGACATCCTCGGCCTGGCACTCGTCGCCCAAAACCTGACCCATGTGCTCCAAAAGGTCGGGGTCAAAGCTGGAACCGGTGGCGCACCCGGCCGGGAAGCAGACAGCCTCGACGCTGTCGTTCAGGCCGAGGTGGTCCGCTTCACCTGCCTGCTTGCGCAGACCGTGCGGGCCGTCGGTCACCATCACGGCCGGGATGCCCAGCCGCTCGATCCCCTGCGTGTGCCAGAAATCCGAGCCGGAGCAAAGGCTGGCTTTTTCTTCCAATGTCATTTGGCCGATCAATGCTTTCAAATCGCGCTTCATATTCTATTCTCCTTGTCTGTTATTTGGCAACGGCATTGTACCGCGCATTCCTTACTTGCTATTTTACACAGCAAGACGTATAATGACTATATGGTATAAACTATCTCAACACGATTTCAACGAAAAGGTGATTTTTTATGCGGCCCGGTATCTTTGAGGAAAAATCCAACAACCACTTGAAGGAAGTCACGGTCAAGATTCGTGAGCGTTATCGGGCGAGCACCTACGCACAGTTGGAGGAAACGGCAAGTGGAGACTCGAATCGCGTCAAGGAAAAACGCTTTCTGTCGTTCATCGCACTGGGCAACGCCGTGCTGGCCGATGAGTTTCTGGCTCGTGCTTACAACAAGCAGGAATCGTTTCGCTTTGGGGTGATGAGCACCTCGTCGATCCAGCAGGCGCGATACGCCACCGTGGCTTCGGTCACGCTGTTTTGCCGCACGGCCATCGACAACGGCTTGCCGGAGAATCTCGCCTACAGCATCAGCGATTCCTATTTGCTGCACTTAGACGAGACCGAAAGCATTGAGGAGATCCAGTTCTTATCCCTCAGCGCGTTCCGGGAATACTGCCAGGTCATGCAGGACTGGCGGCTGCAATCCTGCCGCAAGGAGATCAAGCAGTGCTGCGAGTATATCCTGATGCACATCCACGAGCCCATCAGCCTGACGGAACTGGCCGAGCTGGTCAATCTTTCTCCCAATCATCTGTCCGCACTGTTTCTTAAGGAAACCAGCTTTCGCCCCACCGAGTACATCCGCGCACAAAAACTGAACTACGCCCGCTATATTTTGGACAACTATTCTCCGACCATCGCCACGCTGGCCAATCTGTTGGCGTTCCCCAGCCCGAGCGCCTTCGCCCGGCAGTTCAAGCAGCAGTACGGCCTGACCCCTACGGAGTATCAGCGACGAAAAGAATGAACAACGTCCCGGCAGTTCAAAGGATGAACTGATATAGTTCCCTTAGAGTAGACATCTAAAGAAGCAAAAATTTTCAAGTCTACACTAAGGGGGCTTTATTATGTCAAGAAGAAGGAACAAGTACTACGACAGGAAACTAAAGCTGCAAGCAGTGCAAGATTATCTTGGAGGCGGTGGCAGTTTACGGACTATTTGCAGAAAACACGGGATTAAAGACAAAAAGCAGCTGCGGAACTGGATAAAGTGGTATAATGGTCATAAAGAAATCAAGGAGAGGCGAGCAGCCGGAACGGAGATTTATATGACCAAGGGCAGAAAGACAACAGAAAAGGAACGCGCGGAGATCGTAGCGTTTTGTATTGAACATGGCAAGAACTATCCGCTGACGATAAAGACTTATGGCGTATCGTATCAACAGATTTACGCATGGGTACGAAAGTACGAAGAAAAAGGCGTTGCAGGTCTGGTGGATGGCAGAGGCAGGAACAAGCCGGAGAGTGAAATGACCGAAGTCAAGAAACTTCGTGTGCAAAACAAGCTGCTTCAAGCACAGATCAAAGACAAGGAGATGGAGATTGCTCTGTTAAAAAAATTGAAAGAATTGGAGAGGTGGGATGTCTGAGCGGAGTAAGGCAAGAGAAGAAGCATCTTGCAGTCCGCAGTGTACATGAGGAGAAGCACTATTCGGTCAACCGATTATGCGATATTCTTAATCTTAATCGATCTTCCTATTACAAGTGGTTACGGCGAAAGGAAAGCCAAGTCGAAACAGAGAACAGACGAATCATCGAATGGGTCAAGGAATTGTATGAAGAGCAGAATGGAATCCTTGGCTATCGGCAAATGACGATAACCATTAACCGTGACAAAAATACTCAATACAATGTCAAGCGGATTCGCCGGCTGATGAGATACCTTCGCTTAAAAGTCTGTTTGCCGCAGAAAACGGGCAAGCTATATTCCGTCCACACCGGAAACAACAGCAGAAAACATTTTGAATCGTGAATTTTACGCAGACAGACCCAATGAAAAGTGGCTGACCGATGTCACAGCGTTTAAGTACTATGACGGTCCCGTGATAAAGAAGCTGTATCTGAGCGCTTTTCTTGATTTGTATGACCGCAGGATCGTTGCATATAAGCCTGTTGTATTGGGCTATCTAATTTACCAGACAGTGTCTGGCAAATTGAGTTCTGCATAAAAGCTGAATATGCCTTGGGAGATCTGTCTAACTAGATTTTTGGGCTTGCATATCTTAGACATCCAATTTTCCAGTCAGTGACTGGAAAATTGAAATGGGAACCATATCAGACTGATGGAAGCAGTCTTAAAGTGTTAGCGTTCACATGAGGTCGGATAGTCATCTTATCTGGCTTTGCGTGAGCTGCTGATTTCCTTGATTGCGGCATAGTGTTTTCCACATTTTCGGCTGATCTCGTTGAAAAAATCGGACGCCACAAATTCCAGCAGCCATACCTTGGGAATCATATACTTGGGTGTCTGCAAGATGGTTTTCAGCAAGCCCTTGCTGCACCATTTCAGAATGGTGTGGCGTTGGTAGCCTGTCACCTCGCAGACTTGCGCAACGGTCAGTACATCCGGGTAATTTGCCAGCTGCTGCTCGTACCATTCCTTGGCCAGCAGCCGTTCCTCGCCCGTATAGTTCAGCTTGCGCTCCAACGATGCGGCAGGTTTCTTGTGTTTGGGATAGTTGTAATACCACCCGCTGGGCGGGGTGTAGCGCATCGGGTCGGACTCTCGGCGGTAGAGATACTCGGCAACATCTTTCTTGGCGATTTTATAGCAGCGCGTTCTCTTTCCGTTGTTTTTGCAGGGAACAAGCCCGCTTTGCAGGAGATAAAGCGAAGTGCGCGTTCCGATATGGCATACGATGCGGAAATCATTGCGACTCATCGGGTTCGGATAGGGCGCTAGAATTTCTTCAATCTTTTCTGCCAAAGGGTCTTTGCTTACAGTTTTTTTCTTCATTTCGGGTTCTCCTTGTTTGCAAAGTGGAACCCGAAAAATCACTACTTCATTTTTTTCTTCTTGCATTTTTTCTCATTCGTGTCCGCGAACCTGCACCATTATCCGGCTTTTTAGGTAGGGGTTATCTTGCATCTTATCTTGCATTTCTCCCAAAAAGTCGCCATTTTTGCCCCAAAACGGGTGATTTTGCTTATTTTCGTACCTACATTGTTTTTTGCTTGCTTAACCGCATTTTCTCTCCACACATCGCTCAAAATCAGCGGACAAACCAGCCTGTATCAGCCTTGGTTATCACCATATTGCCTTTTCAAAGATTAACTCGAAATCAATTTGACAGCAATGTCACGTGGGTTCGAATCCCACCGTCTGCGCCAAAAGCAGTACCTTGCGGGGTGCTGCTTATTATTTTTGCGGCAAACTATGCAAGGGTTGCAAGGTGGGATTCGAACAGCCCGTGCCCGGCGCTCTGCGTCCCGCCGGGCTGCAACAGTCCTGCGGACTGTTGCAAGGGCGCGGGAGAATCCCACCGCCTGCGCCAAGTATCACTACTCAATTTCACATTGGGTAGTGATTTTTTTATTGCCGCTTTGTAAAATCCCCGTACTTTTCTTATAAACATCTCCCCTTTATTTTCAAGTAGTGATTTTCGGGTTCGGTACAAATCATACCAGCAATCGCGGCAAATAGCTATTCACAGAACTACACAAGATTCTTCCCGCAGCTTGGGTACAAATTGACAGCAAAAAAAGGCGGCACCCGATTTCTCAGGTGCCGCCGCTGTTCAAATTCCCACTTCTTTATGGGCTGCGCTTCGGGCAATGTCAGCGTGTTTGCCATCGTTCGGGCACTTAAGTTTTTGGACTGCGAATCCAGATGCGCGTAAATGTTGGCTGTGGTAGAAATATCGCTGTGACCCAGCCACTCTTGAATCTGCTTCATCGGTACGCCCTCTTTCAGCAATAGGCTGGCACAGGAGTGGCACAAATCGTGAAAGCGAATCCTGCGTAAACCGTTCTCTTTCAGCAACTGCGGAAAGCCTGTCGTCACGGAATCCGGCTGGATCAGGTTTCCCATTGCATCCACAAATACATACCGCATCGGCGCAAAACAATCAACACTGTCGATTTTCTGCTCGACAGTGTTGACCGCAAATCTGAAGGTAGGTAAACAGGTGGGCTTTGGGGATGCGATACGAGCGCCCGATTTTCATCGCCGGGATTTTGCCTTCGTGCAGCAGCTTGTACCCCGTTTTGGTGCTGATTCGCAGGGCATCGCACATCTGCTCGATGTTCATCACATCGGGATACTTGCGCAGCATCACACGGTAAGCATCGCGCTGGTTAAATCCTTTGCTGCTTATACAAAACACCTCTTTTTTGAAAATTTGCGGACTTAATTCCACAAGCATGGCGGTCACTTGTTGAAAACTTGTGACCGCCATAATCTGGAATCAAATTTTATACCCTATTCGACACTAATTCCCGGATATAAGGGCGAACCACCGACCTGGCTGCTGGAAACAGCTCCCACTTCCTGTACCACATTGTTGGCAGTACCGCCGACGCCTTGAGAGCATCGCCACGGTGTGTATCACGATTGCTGACCCTTCGCTTGAGGTATGTGTTCCACGCCCCCTCTTCTGCCTTTTGCACTTGTGCAGGCTACACAAAACCACAACCTGTTTCTTTTGCAAAATGTAGAAAGCGGGCGGAGAGTGTTGACAAAACAGGGGAATTAGAGTATAAAGAAATCACAACAAAAACGTTTTTGGAGCACAGCGGTATACACGGTACCGAAAACGGTTTTGGTTGAAAAGAGGATCAGGAGTGAGCAGGCATGGCAGTTTCGATCCGCGACATTGCACGGGAAGCCGGAGTCACGGTCGGTACCGTTTCCCGCGCACTCAACAACTACCCAGATGTCAGCCCTACAACACGGGCGCGCATCGTGGAGACCGCGCAGCGGCTGGGGTATCGCCCCAACCAGATGGCGCGCAACCTTTCCTCCAAGCACAATCACAATATCGCGCTGGTGCTTTCCGGCTTTCTGGAAGAAGAGCTTATCAACGATTTTGATGCACTGCTGATGAAAGGCTGCTACCACTACACAGTCAACAACGATGTGGAAATGTCCATTCAGGTTATCAACACCAAGATCCAGGCCGAAAAAAGTTTTGAACAGCTCTGCTATGAGCACAACATCGCCGGCGCGATCCTGATGGGTTTGAGAACCAACGACCCTTACTGCGAACTGCTGGCGAAAAGCAAATACCCCTGCGTGACCATTGATATTGAGGTTCCCGGTCCGAATGTCAGCTGTGTGATGATGGACGACATCAAAGCGTTTGACGAGCTGACCCAATACCTCATCGACAAGGGACACCGCAAGATCGTGGTAGTACATGGCCGCAAGCTGGCCATGGTCAGTATGCAGCGCCTTGTGGGTGCGTACCAAGCTATGCAGCGCAATGGTTTGGAGCTGCCCCGCGACAACATCATCTACACCAACTTCGGGCGGGAGGAAGCCCGCGACGGTGTGAAGGAATACTTCCGAACCCACAGCCCGGACAGCGCCACGGCGTTCCTCTGCATGAGCGATATGCTGGCCATTGGCACGATCGAGGGGCTGAAAGAACTGGGCTATAAAGTGCCAAAAGACTACTCGGTCGTAGGCTTCGATGGGTTGGAAGTCACCAACTACACCGACCCGGCTATTACCACCATTGACCAGAACATCCAGCAAAAAGGCTACGAGGCTACTCGCCTACTGTGCGATATGATCCGCGGCAAGCGCAAGGCACAGCGGCTGGTATTGCCCCACACCCTGACGGTGCGCGACAGCGTCCGCCCCCTATAAAACCGAAAGCAGCGGTTAAGGCCGCTTTTTTCAGACAGAGATACAAAAACGTTTTTGCAGCAACTTCTTAAGCCAAATTTCGCTGCAAATATTTTTAACCGCAAAACAAAAACGTTTTTGTAATAACTTTTGGAACATTTGGTGCAACCGCACCGTGTTAATAAAACCAAAAAACACAAAGGTAAAGGAGAAACACTATGAAAAAGAAGCAACTGTTCGCAGGCGCTCTGGCCGCTGCCATGATGACCGCCAGCCTGGCCGGCTGCGGTGGCGCTGCATCCTCTGCTGCAACTTCCACAACCGGCGGCGATACTGCCGGTAGCACGGCATCCGCTGATACCAACAGCGGCGTGGTGGAAGTCACCATTCCCTCCTACAAAACCGGCGAGAACGCCGGTGCGGCCTTCTTTGTGCCGCAGGTCGAGCGTTTTAACGAGAAGTACGCCGGGAAGTACAAAATCAATCTGGAGAGCGTACCCCAGGATAGTATTTTCAATGACCGCTTAAAGCAGCTGGCACAGCAGAACAAGCTGCCGGTGCTGGTGGAGGGCGGTGACCCGGACTGGGTCAAGAACGTCGTTATCCCCAACGGCCTTGCCTACGACTTGACCGACTGGATCGACGCGACCCCCGCCGTCAAGGATGTCCTGATTGACGACAGTCGTGAATACTGCTCCAATGAGGATGGCAGAGTCATGACTATGCCTCTGGCAACGGTACGTCCCATCGGCTTCTTCTACAACTCTGCTATGTGGAGCACCGATGCTGACATCAGCGCTATGAGCATGGACGAATTTGTTTCCGCGCTGGGCGACCAGAAGATTGCCTTCTCCACCGCCGAGAACGGCTGGGTTTCCGCCTTGTTCCTGACTGCGCTGGTGGCCGAGGAAGACGGTGGCGTAGAATGGCTGAAGAGTGGCACCGAGACCAAGATCACCGACTTCAACCAGCCCTGCTTCATCAACGCTGTGGCCAAGCTGCAGAATCTGCTGCAGAACAACGCAGCCTCCAACTCGGTAGGCGCAGCCTACGCGGATGCCGCCAACGCTTTCATGAGCGAGCAGGCCGCCATCATTGCCAACGGTCCTTGGATGTCCTCTGACTTCGAGAGCTCCAACTCCGACAAGTGGTCCAACGGCTTTGACGGCGCGAAGGTCCGTGCCTCCCTGTTCCCGGGCGACGTCGGCATTGCCGACACCGCCACTTTCGGTGAGTGGTGGATCTCTGCTTCTGCCCCTGAGGATGAAATTGCCCTTGCAAAGGCTTTCCTTGAGTTCATTTACAGCCCCGCTGAGCTGGAAGCCTACATGCTGGCCGAGGGTGGCGACACACCGAAGCTGACCTACTCCGACGACTTCAAGGCAAAGCAGGGCGAGAGCCAGGTGCTTTCTGATCTGGCAGCCGACACCACTACTGATACCGTGTTTGTCCCCCGCATCCTCGATGTGATCCCTGCCTCCGTTGCCAACACCGAGTTTGGTAAGCTGCTGCCCAGCCTGGCCGACGGCACCTGCACCCCGGAGCAGTTCGCCCAGTGGATGAGTGACAAGGCCGCGGAAGCCAGCGCCGAGTAATCCGCGCAATCCGCGCAAGAACAATATGTAATTCAAGGCGTGTCGCCGTCCCGTTGCATACGGCGGCGGCACGCATTTTTTGAAAAGGAAGGAGCTGCAAAACCATGAAAACCGCCCCGAAAAAAGCAACGCACATCAAGGCGGGCCGCATCCAGCGTGCAAACTACAAATGGATCTATCTGTTCCTGCTTCCCACCATCGTGATCTTTGCGATGTTCTATGTGATGCCCATTGCGCAGGTATTTGTGACGTCGTTCACGAAATGGGATGGCTTCAACGCACCAAAGTTCAACGGTCTGACAAACTATATCAATCTGTTTACCAACAGTTCGTTCCTCATTGCGTTGAAAAACCTGCTCTGGTGGTGCGTGATTGCCCTGACGCTGCACGTCGGCTTCGGCACATTGGTCGCTTTTGTACTGTACCAGCGCCCCCACGGCTGGAAGTTCACCCGTACAGTGTTCATGATCCCCAACGTCATCAGTGCGGCGGCCTGGGCGATGATCTACAAATTCATTTTCAACAATGATTTCGGCATCCTGAACTCGGTCATCCGCGTTTTTAACCCGAATTTCAACGTCCAGTGGTTCTACAAATCGCCTTGGGCGTTCTGGGCTGTTACGTTCACCTGGCTGTTCTATGCAGTCATCGTCACGTTGGTCGTGCTGGGTGATTTGATGAACATTCCGAAGGAACTGAATGAAGCCGCCCTCATGGACGGCGCTACCGGCTGGCAGCTGATCCGCTATATCCAGCTGCCGCTGTGCCGTGCATCCATCGGCACCAGCGTCATTGCCTCGCTGACATCCCGTATTGCCATGTATGAGCAGATTGCCCTGACGACGTCCGGCGGTCCGGGCGACGACACGATGAGCCTGCCCATCATTCTGGTCAAGGGCATCATGGACTACCGTTACGGTTACGCCAACGCGGTGGGCGTGGTCATGTTTATCATCGGTTTGATCGTGCTGGGCATCGTAAACAAGCTGTTCCGCATGGACGAAGCTGATTACTGAGAAGGAGGCACACCATGAAAATCAAATACAAGCCTTGGGCAAAGGTTTTGATGTACCTTGTGGAGGCCATCGTCATTATTCTCTCTGTGTTTCCCATTCTGTGGGTCATTATGTCGTCCTTCAAGACGAACGGCGAAATTTTAAGTTCACCGCTGGCGCTGCCCGCCCACTTCTCGCTGGATACCTATATTGACATTTTCCAGAAGTACAGCTTCCCCACCTACTTTTTCAACTCGCTGCTGGCGGCGGGCGTCTCGACGCTGGTTTCGCTGCTGTTCTATGCCATGGGCGCGTATGTCATTGCCAAGTTTGAGTTTCCCGGTCGCAAGCTGCTGTTTGCGCTGTTCACCATCACGCTGCTTGTGCCCAGCCACAGCAAGACCCAGCCCATCTTCTCGCTCATCACGAAACTGAACCTTTATGACAGCATCTGGGGCGTCACCCTTGTTTACCTGTCTGCCGGTATGGCTATGTCCATCTTTGTGCTGAAAGCCGGCTTTATGGCGATTCCCAAAAGCCTGGACGAGGCTGCGACACTGGACGGCGCAAGCTTCTTCCGCACGTTCTGGACCATCAACCTGCCGCTGGCAAAAAGCGCACTGGCGACTGCCGGCATCCTGATGTTCCTCGGCAACTGGAACGAGTACTACTTTGCCTCGCTGCTGACCGTTTCGGACTCGCAGCGCACACTGCCCATCGCGCTGGCGTTCTTCACCAGCGAATTTTCCTACAACTACACCCAGCTGTTTGCCGCGCTTACCATTGTCATTCTGCCCGGCGTCATCCTGTATGCGATTGCACAGGATCAGGTGCAGGCCAGCGTGGCTGCTTCCGGCGTCAAGGGCTGATGAAAAGGAAACCCGACTATGAAATATGATCTCGAACCCCGCGGCTGGATCGTGGCAGAGGAAACCTTTGACCCGTGCCGCACCGCCAAATGTGAATCCATCTTTGCCCAGGGCAACGGCTATATCAACATCCGCTGCGCGCTGGAGGAGGGTTACCTTGATACCTACCGCGGCGCTTTTATCACGGGCACATTCAATAAGGCTATGCCCGACGAAGTGACCGAGCTGCCCAACCTGCCTGACGTGACTGCTATGGAGTTTATCGTCAACGGTGAGCGTTTCGCCATGGATCAGGGTACGCTGCAAAGCTACCTGCGCACACTGGATCTGCACACCGGCGAAGCAACGCGCACCGTGCAGTGGAAAAGCCCTGCCGGGGCAGCGCTGGAACTGACCTTCCGTCGCTTTGTTTCGCTGGATAATGAGCATATTGCCGCGTTCTCGGTGGAAGTTACACCGACGAATCAGGATATCGAGCTGGTCGTCAATAGCGGTATCTCGACCCGCAACAGCAATACCGGCTCTCAGCACTGTGTGGAGGGCGAAATGCGGATGCTGCCCGGTGGCATCCTGCGCCTGATGACCCATACGAATGAGAGCAATGTGCCGATCGGTGTACACTGCCTGCACAAATTCAGCGCAGAACCCTCCGAGTCGCTGCCGGTCATTGAGCGCCGCCGCTTTGTGGGGCGCTACACGTTCCGGCTGGCAAAAGGGCAGACGCTGCGCATCGAAAAGCTGACCTGCTACCACACAGGCCGTGACCTGCCGTTTACGGTCTACGGTCAGCAGCGCGGCACAACGAACCCGGACATCGTTGCCGCTGCCGGTGATGCGCTGGCGGCAAAGTTTGCGGATACCGGTTATGACGCTCTGCTTGCAGCCTCCGCCAAAAAGTGGGCAACTTACTGGGCAGAGCAGGATGTGCAGATCGAAAGCGATGACAGCTTTGACCAGCTGGGTATGCGGTTTGCGCTGTATCACCTGAACATTATGATCAAGCGCGATGATGACCGCGTTGGCATCGGTGCCAAGGGCATGACAGGCGAGGGCTACAAAGGTCATTCTTTCTGGGATACCGAGATGTTCCTGATGCCTTACTACCTGTTGACTGACCCCGCCGCCGCCAAGACCCTGCTGGGCTACCGCTGGCGCAGCCTGCCCGGCGCGTTCAAAAAGGCCAGCGAGAATGGCTATCAGGGTGCTATGTTCCCCTGGGAGAGTGCATGGCTGGACGACGGCGAAGTAACGCCGCTTTACTGCGGTGCAGATATCGTCACCGGCAAGAGCAGCCCGGTTTTGACAGGTATGATCGAGCAGCATATCTCTGCGGATATTGCCTGGGGTGTCTGGCTGTACTACCAAGCCACCGGCGATGATGATTTCATGAACCGCCGCGGCTGTGAGCTTTTGATTGAAATTGCCCGTTTCTGGGCAAGCCGCGTAGAGTGGCAGGATGATACGCAGCGTTATGAAATCAAAAACGTCATCGGTCCGGATGAGTACAAAGACCACGTCGATAACAACGCCTTTACAAACTATCTGACCGTCTTTGCCATGGAGCAGGCCGAACGCTGCATCAAGGATATGCCTACCCGTTGGCCGGACGCCTACGCCAAGCTGAGCGACAGCTATGACCTGAATGCTCTGGCGGCTGAATTGCAGGACAAAAAGGCAAAAGTCTACCTGCCGCAGCCCAACGCCGACGGCATCGTGCCACAGAACGCCCAATATCTGGGGCTGGATGCGATCGACCTGAGCAAATACAAAAACCAGCAGGGCGTGTCCTCGATTTACGAGGATTACAGTCCCGCCCAGATGAACCAACTTATGGTCTCGAAGCAGGCTGACTTGGTCATGCTCATGCGCATTATGCCCGACTTGTTCGATGCTGAGACCCGCCGCAAGAACTTTATGTTCTATGAGTCCCGCACACTGCATGATTCCTCCCTGAGCCATGGTCAGCACTGTGTGTTGGCCGCGTGGGAGGGACTGGACGATATGGCGCTGGATATGTACCGCCACGCCATTGCCATTGACCTCGGCCCGAATATGAAGTCGTCCGACTTAGGCATCCACAGTGCATCGATGGGTAACGTCTGGCAGTGTGTTGTCTGCGGCTTTGCCGGGCTGGAATGGCACGAGGGCGGGCTTTCCCTGCGCAGTCATCTACCCGCAAGCTGGCAACGCGCGGCATTCAACATCGTCTGGCGCGGTGCAAAGCTCCATGTGGAAGTCACCCATGCGGGCATCACTGTCACCCACCGCGGCGGTTCCGCTGTGGAAATTACCGTGGACGGTCACCCGGTAAAGCTGGCTGCCGAGTAACTATGAGGAACTTTCTATGAAATACAAGGGTATTATTTTCGACTTGGATGGAGTGCTCTGCTCCACAGACCGTTTTCACTTTGAAGCGTGGAAACAGACGGCTGAGGAAGTCGGCGCACCGTTTGACGAAACCATCAATATGAAGCTGCGCGGCGTCAGCCGGATGGAGAGTCTGGAAATCATCCTTTCAGGCAGCAGCAAGACCTTTACCGATGCGGAAAAAGAACGCCTTGCCACCGAGAAAAACGACCGCTACCGCAAGCTGCTGGCGCAGATGTCGCCCGCCGATATGCCCGCTGCCGTGCGCGACGCCCTGACGGCGCTGCACAACGCGGGGCTGAAGCTGGCTGTTGGTTCGTCCAGCAAGAACGCGGCCTACATCTTGGAACGGCTCGACGCGAACCGCTACTTTGATGCTGTGTGTGACGGCACGATGATTGCTCACTCCAAGCCCGACCCGGAGGTCTTTACCAAGGCTGCCGCCATGGTGGGGCTTGCCCCGGCAGACTGCCTGGTTGTGGAGGACGCTGCCGCCGGGCTGGAGGCTGCCCGCGCGGGCGGCATGGACTGTGCCATCGTCGGCACGGCCCCGATGCCGTTTGAACCCACCTACCATATGCAGGACGTGACCAAACTGCCGGGAACGATTTTGTAAGAGGTATACTTATGGAAAGCATTCACCCCGCGTGGTGGAAAGAGGCCGTCGTCTACCAAATCTACCCGCGCAGCTTCAAGGACTCTAACGGTGACGGTATCGGTGATTTGAACGGTATCCGTGAAAAACTAGACTACTTAAAAGACCTTGGCGTCGATGTGCTGTGGCTGAACCCAATTTATCAATCTCCCAATGTGGACAACGGCTATGACATCAGCGATTACCGCGATATCATGACAGACTTCGGCACGATGGCCGACTTTGACGCCCTGCTGGCGGATGTCCATGCCCACGGGTTAAAACTCATCATGGACTTGGTGGTCAACCACTCGTCGGACCAGCACCCGTGGTTTATTGAAAGCCGTTCCGGCCGCGACAACCCCAAACGCGACTATTATATCTGGAAGGACCCCGCCCCGGACGGCGGTGCCCCCAACAACTGGCGCAGCTGCTTCAGCGGCTCGGCGTGGAAGTACGACGAAAAAACCGGTCAGTATTACCTGCACCTTTTTGCTGAAGGACAGCCCGATTTGAACTGGGAGAACCCGGAGGTTCGCGATCAGGTCTTTGACATGATGAACTTCTGGTTCCAAAAGGGAATCGACGGCTTTCGCATGGACGTCATCAGCATGATCTCCAAGGCCGGATATGCAGACGGGCCACTTTGCGCCGATGGTCTGTACGGCGACTATACCGACCAGTGTACCAACGGCCCCCGTGTGCATGAATACCTGCAGGAGATGAACCGGCGTGTGCTGAGCCACTACGACTGCATGACGGTGGGAGAAAACGCCAACGTCAACCCGGAGCTGGCCTGCCTGTACGCGGGCGAGGATCGCCATGAGCTGAACATGGTGTTCCAGTTTGAACTGATGGACGTGGACGGCGGAGAGAGCCGCAAGTGGGAACCCGAACACCCGTGGAAGCTGACGGATATTAAAAAAATACAGACCCGCTGGCAGACCGGTTTGGATGGCAAGGCGTGGAACAGCCTGTACTGGAACAACCACGACCAACCCCGCGTAGTGTCGCGCTTCGGCTGCACCAAGGACGAAGAATCCCGTGTGCGGTCGGCCAAAATGCTGGCTGTCTGCCTCTACCTGATGCAGGGAACGCCCTACATTTATCAGGGTGAGGAACTGGGCATGACGAACAAGCATTTCGACAGCATCGACCCCATTAACGATGTTATGACTCGCAACGCCTACTTTGAAAAGACCCAGCGCTGCGGCGAGAGCGTGGCGGATTTTATGAAGGCGGCCAACTACATCAGCCGCGAGCACACCCGCACCCCCATGCACTGGGATGATACCGCCAATGCAGGCTTTACCACCGGCACACCGTGGATACCGCTGAACCCCAACTACCCACAGATCAACGCCGCCAAACAAGTGGGTGACCCGGACTCGGTGTACAGCTTCTACCGCCGCCTGCTGGCGCTGCGAAAGTCGGACAAAACCTTCGTCTACGGTCACTATGCCCTGCTGCTGCCCGACGATGAAGAAATCTACGCCTACACCCGCACATTGGACGACGAGCAGATACTCGTGGTCTGCAACTTTACCGACCAGGACGTACCCTGTCCATTGCTGAACGATTGGCAGAACACCGAGCTGCTTATCAGCAACTACAACACCCCCGGAACCCCCGGAAGTCTGCGACCGTTTGAAGCGGTGGTTTACAGAAAGTAAAACGCACCAGTAAAGAGTCCTGATGCCGAATTTCGGCATCAGGACTTTCTTCTTTTAAGGCACCAAACGTAACGGATCAATCTGAACTCCACCTTGCATTACCTCAAAATGCAGGTGCTGTCGCCCGTGCCGCCTACATATTTTTCAAAAAATACCGCCCCATCTCACGATAAGGCGGTAGATTGCGTCATTCTTTGTCTTTGCGCAGTGCCGTATACAGCTCTGCGGCCATAGCGTCCTGAACCTTTTGGTAGAACTCCGGGTCATTGAACAGCTTTGCAAAGGAATCATTATTGTCAAGGAAGCACTGCGTCACTATATCGCGGAATTTATCCGGGAACAGCGACTGTACAAACATCTCGGTGCTGTTGTCCTTGGCGTATTTTTTGAATTTCTTGACATCCGAATCCTTCATAAACATCTGGTAAATACCCTCGATGATTACGCGGTCGGAATCCGTAAAGTTTCCGCTGAAACGCTCATTCACCTTGTCAATGATGCTTTGCAGGGTATCTTTTTTCTTGTTCGGCAGCTTCGGGTCAATATTGTTGCTCGGTGTCAGAATCACCGGCTTTTCGTCCAGAACGATTGCTCCCTTAAAGGTTTCGTTCAGCTTGGCGTATTCCAGCTTGACTTTATCCTCAATGTCCACAAAGTCGTCATCGTTGGGGCGGGGCAGCAGTCGGGCAAGGTGCATGGTGTACTGATACTCGTTAAACAAGTCCTTGTCGTGCAGCCGAACCAGCTGTGTGATGTAGGAGTACGCGCCGTTGAACTTGCGCACATAATCACGGGCGGTAAAGCGATCTTCCTCGCTTAGTTCCTGATACCGCGCAATAACCGGGCGGAACATTGCCGTCAGCTTACCAAGGGCGGCGGGGTCCTGCTTTTTGCCGCGCTGCGCCGTCATAAACTTGTTGAAGGCGTCCACATCGTCATAGCTGTACAGCATATAGTTGCGAACCTTATTGCGCAGGTCATAGACCTTGTTCAGGTCGGTGCTGCCCTCCAGAATCGTGGTTTCGTAGTACGGCAGGAATGCATTGCGAATGTCATCCCCGGAGTTTTCAAAGTCCAGCACAAAGGTACTGTTCTTGCCCGGATAAGTACGGTTCAGGCGGGAAAGCGTCTGCACGGCGGTAACGTCCATCAGCTTTTTGTCAACATACATCGTATGCAGCAGCGGCTCGTCAAAGCCGGTCTGGTACTTGTTGGCTACCACCAGAATGTTGTACTGGCTGCTGTGGAATGCCTGCCGGAACTTCTTGTCGGTCGTGATATACCGTCCCTTTTCGTCAAGATTCATAGTCGCTTCGGTAAACGGCTTATCGCTGGGGTAATCCTCCAGTGTGACCTCGCCGGAGAACGCGATCATAGCGTTGCAGCCGGCACATTCGTCCGGGTGGGCTTTGATATACCGCTTGATGGCAAGGTAGTACCGCACGGCGTTAGCGCGGCTGTCAGCTACAACCATAGCCTTGCCTTTCCCGTTGATTTGATACCGGCAGTTTTCCACAAAGTTTGCCATAATCATATCGGTCTTTTGCGCAATGGTGTAGCCGTGCTTTTTGTAATACTTAAACAGCGCGCGGGAGGTCTTGCCTTCAATCAGCTCCGGGTTGTCCTCTGACACACGGATCAGCTTAAAGGCTTCCTTGATGGTCGTATAGCTGGCAAGCACATCCAGAATGTAATGCTCCTCAATGGCCTGCCGCATAGAGTAGACGTGGAACGGCATCCTAATCGGCTCGCCGTCCGCATCAGTGCCGATCTCGGTGCCGAACTTCTCAATCGTTTCGCCCTTGGGGGTGGCGGTAAAGGCAAAGAAGGATTGGTTATCGTGGCGTCCCTGCCCGATAATCTCGTTGATATAATCGTCTGTCAGTTCAACATCTTCCTCGGCAACGCCTGCCTCCTCGGCGTATTCCTTGGTGGCAACATCAATGTCGATCAGGCTGCGGCGCAGGGATTTCGCGCTTTCGCCGTTCTGCCCTTGGTGCGCCTCGTCAATAATGATGGCAAACTTGCGCCCGCGGAACGCCTCCATATCTTTCTTGGCAAACAGGAACTTCTGGATCGTGCAGATGATGATGCGCTTTTTGTCGTTGATAGCCTGTGCCAGCGTGTGGGAGTTTTTCTTGTCGTCGATGGCTTCCACCAAGCCGACCTGATGATCAAAGCTGTTGATGGTGTCCTGCAGCTGGCTGTCCAGCACAACGCGGTTGGTTACCACGATGACCGAATCAAAGATGCTGTTGTTCTGTGCATCGTGGACGGAGGCCAGCCGGTAGGCGATCCACGCAATGGAGTTGGACTTGCCCGAACCCGCCGAGTGCTGGATCAGGTAGTTTTTGCCGGGTCCGCTTTGCTTTACATCTGCCAGCACCTTGCGCACGACATCGTACTGGTGATACCGCGGGAAAATCATCTTCTCTTTGGTTACGGTTCTGACAACACCGTTTTTAACAACTTCTTCCTTTTCCTTCACATAGGAAATAAAGCGCTGCAGTAGGTCAAGCAGGCTGTCGCGCTGCAATACTTCCTCCCACAGATAGGCGGTAACATAGCCGTTGGGGTTGGGCGGGTTTCCGGCACCGCCGCTGACACCCGCACCGTTGGAGCCGCGGTTGAACGGCATAAAGCGCGTGTCGCCGTCCGCAAGCTGGGTGGTCATCCACACCTCGTACAGATCCACGGCAAAGTAAACAAGGAACCGATGGTTCATGCGGAACGCAAATTCCTTGGCGCTGCGGTCGTTCTTGTACTGGTTGATGGCGCAGATATAGTCCTGCCCTTTCAGCTGGTTTTTCAGCTCCAAAGCAACGACCGGGATGCCGTTTACCGAAAGCACCATATCAATGGTGTTGTTGTTGGCAGGTGTATAGCGGAACTGGCGGGTACAGCCAAGGATATTGGCGTTGTAGCGCTCCACCGCAAGGGGGTTCAGGTCGGATTCCGGCTTAAAATAGCACACCCGCAGCTTGCAGCCCATATCCTCGATACCGTTGCGCAGAACATACAGCAAGCCCTGATTGGCAATGCTGGTTTCCAGCCGGTGGTACAGCTTGTCTGCCGCCTTATCGCCGTAGTATTTGGTGTAGCGCGCCCATTCTTTGGGCTGTGTTGCGGCGATGAACTCGCAAAGCACGTCCATATAGATACATTTGCCGACATCCTGTTGGCGCGTCTGCACCCAATGCCCGTCGGCATCCTGCCCGTTGAACTGGGTGTAGCCGCCCTGCGGAGAAATCAGAAAGGCTTCTATGTCGCGCTCAAACCGTTTTTCGCTTTCGTCCATCAGGACACCTCCTCGGTGTTGATTCCTTTATCGTGTCAGTAGATTGATGATCGTGGGTATCTGCCCAAGAAGGGCGCCTATCCCTGCGCTGACAATGGCAATCAGCCATTCTCGCCGGCTCAGGCTGCGGGAAGTCTTGATTTGTTGTTCCAGCCAGTCTTGAAAACCGTCCCATTCGGCTCGCTTGGTGTATAAATTAGCGCCGTCCACTCTCAGATTCATAATATAGCCGCGCTCTTGCAGCAGCTCCAGCACGTCCTGATACCGAAGTGCTTCCTCGTCGGAAAGATTGCGGCTCTTTTCTGTACCCCAAAGCGCCTTTAATTCGTTGTATTGCTTTTTGATGTCCTTGAAGTCAGTATCCAATCAGACCACTTCCTTTTTGCCGGTGACGTACTCATAAATCAGGGAACGCTTGTACTGCTGAAGTTTTTCGATTTTGGATTCCTTGAGGGAAATTAGCTGCTCGATTTGAGAGCATTTATTGTTCAAATGCACAGTTATTCTTTGCTGCTCTGTTATGGGGGGCAGAGGCAGCTTAAAAGCAAGGACTTTGCTGGAATTTGTACAAGCAAGATTGGTTGTCTTTATTGCTGTAATATCAAAGTACACCCGACCAATTTTTGAAGCCGTTACATAAGACAGAAACTGAGGGTCAAGATTTTTGCTGGTGCGAAGCGCAAAAATATGGTTTTGGTGTAGGCAAGGTTCAATTTGACCGTTCCATACGCAGCCACGGCCAAGTTTATCGCGGTCACCACCCTCTGTCATCAACACCTCTCCGGCGGTAAGGCGATATTGGGCATCTTCTTCTTCCGTTACTTGAACAGTCTTTATATTTTCAAGTGTGACGCCGCCGCTTTGCACATTTGCTACCCGAAGATAAGGTCTTTCAACCAGTTTTATATCTTTAGGATATTTTTTGCCAAGAGTAATTCCCGAACGAAGCTCAGCGCAATATTGTAATTTTGCAGTGCCCCAGTGTGCTGGGATTTTTCCTATCCATTCCACGCCGCTGTCTTTCATGGGGGCGTTGGGGTCAAGACCTTTTGTGACAACCTCGGTAATCAGGCTTTGCTTGTAGGCTTTCAACTTTTCAATCTGCGCCTGCACATTAGCAATAAGGGAATCGACGTGCGCAAATTTCTCATCCAACATGGCGCAGATTTTCTTCTGTTCTGCACCATCAGGAAAAGGTATCACAAACTCCCCCATATCCTTTGCTGAAAGAGCGCTGCGGACACCATTGCCGCCCAAATTGTTAAAGACCTGATTGTAATACAAGCACATTAAATAGTAATATACGAACTGGCTATATTGCCCTTCGTTTTTTGGCGTAAATCGTATATACGCCGGAGAAACAAGTCCTGTATAGGGCGAAAGTCCCACACGACTGGTGCTGACATTTTGTAAGTCAATCATCTTGAACACAAAATCGTTCTCTCTTAGAATTTGATAGCTGTCAAATTCCTTGGGTTGAAGTCCGTCCGAATCATCTTTGGGACGTTTGATAACACCCCCCATCGTAAGAGCCAATCTTTCGTAATTCGCAGATTGTTCCTTTGCAATCTCTTTTACGTTTTTGTATTTGTCCTTAAATCGAACAAGTGACCAATCCTTAGGAATTTCCCCAATCCATGCAACGCCGCTGTCTTTCATCTCACGCATTTCCAAACAGCTCCTTCATCAGAACGGTTTCCTTTGCCTCCAATGCCTTGATGTCCTCAAAGATGGCAGCGGAAGATTCCGGCGCAACAAACTTGTAGAACAGGCGGGTAAACGGAATCTCGTAACCAATCTTATCCTTGGCGGGGTCCACATACGCCAGCGGATTGTATGGCAGGACATTCTTTTGCATATAGGCGTCCCGATCCTCGCCCAAGGGGATAATTTCGTTGTCGGATGCGCCCTTGACCGGCTGCATCATACCCTTTTTCAGCACCGGCTTGCCGTTTTCATCGGTCAGTGCGGTTTCCACCGTCACCTTGGTAAAACCAAAAAAGTCATTTTCAAACACCTTGGATTCCACCGACAGGCTGTCATCGGTATAGACCGCGTCGGCAAAGCCCTCGTAGGCTTTCAGGATCAGCTTGATGCAGGATTCGTCCAGATCCACACGCTTGGAGCCGATGTTTTTGCGGCGTTTCACAAAGCATTTGCTGGCGTCGATCAGCTGTACACGCCCGCTGCGCTCCATCGCCTTGCCCTTGGTCAGCACCCAGATATAGGTGGAAATGCCGGTGTTGTAAAACAGGTCGGTGGGCAGCTGCACAATGGCTTCTACAAGGTCCTCGTGGATAAGATAGCGGCGAATTTCGGACGCGCCGCTGCCCGCATCACCGGTAAACAGTGAGGAGCCGTTCTGGATAATTGCCATTCTGCCGGAGCCGGCTTTCAGCTTTTTCACGCCATTGAGCATAAACAGCATCTGACCGTCCGACACGGCGGGCAGACCGGGACCGAAACGCCCGTCATAGCCGCGCTTGGCTTCGGCCTCCACCTGCGTTTTCTCGCGTTTCCAGTCGATGCCGAAGGGCGGGTTGGAAATGATATAGTCAAACTCATAGTCGCTGAAGGCATCCTCGCTCAGGGTGTCGCCGTACTTCATGCCGGAGGAGTTGCCGCCTTTGATCAGCATATCGGCCTTGGCAATGGCATAGGTTTCGGGGTTAAACTCCTGCCCAAAGCAAATCAGCGAGGCATCGCTGCGCACTTCCTGCAGGCGCTCGGTCAGGCAGCCCAGCATCTGCGAAGTGCCCATAGCCATATCATACGCGGTCTTGGTGCAGCCCTCTGCCAGTATACGCTCCCGTTCGGGGGCGATCAGCAGCTCGGTCATCAGGTAGATAATATCGCGGCTGGTGAAGTGGGCACCGGCTTGTTCGTCGTAAGATTCGGAGAATTTACGGATCAGTTCTTCAAAGATATAGCCCATATCGGCGGAGGTGATTTTGTCCGGGGACATATCGCCCTTTTCGGTGCTGAACTCCTGCAGGGTCACAAACAGAACGCCGCCCTTGACCATCAGCTTGACCGTATTGGCAAAGTCGAAGTTTTCAATAATATCCTTTACGTTAGCGGAAAACCCTTGCAGATAAGCGTCAAAGTTGCTTTCCACGTTGTCCGGGTCTGCCACCAGCTTGGCAAAGTCAAAGTTGCTGGTATTATAGAAATCCCGCTGGGCGATCTTGCACAAAATGCCGTCGCGGGCCTCGCCCTCGACCTTTTGCTTGTCCAGCTTTTTCGCCATTTCGACAACGACATCTTTGGTGGGCTTCAGGGCATCGTCAAAGCGTTTCAGCACCGTCATAGGCAGAATGACCTTGCCGTATTCGTGGGGCTTGAACAAGCCTACCAGATGGGTGGCAATGTCCCAAATCAGGTTAGCTTTTGCCTGTATATTCGCGTTTGTCTGGTTTTGCAATTCCTGCATTGACATGGATGGTTCCTCCGATAATCGTCCTTACTAATAGAATAGCATATTTTTGGTTCTTGTGGGAAATATCACACAAATTTTCTTTGCATCAAAGCGTCTTTTCTTGGCATTCCTCATCAAAAATTGTGTGGAGCTTGTCCACGGCGCTCGTCAGCTCGTTTTTCAGGCGCACAATTTCATTCAGCGTTGCCTGATATTTCTCTGCGATGCGGTTCTGCTCCTCCATAGAGGGCAGCGGAATCGCAATGTTTTTCAGCTTATCAACGCCAATGTTCGGGATGGTCGTCCCCACCGAAATGTTTTTCAATACAGCAATGCCCTGCGCACTGTCAAAATAAGCCTTGATGTAGTACGGGTTTACACGGTTTTCGTCCGGTTCGATGATATACAGGTTTCCGTTGGCAAGGATTTTTTGCCCCGGCTCTACCTTTGCAATCGCTACCTTGTAGGGGTAGCCGTTTTTGGAAAGAATGATGTCGTTGTTTTTCAGGCAGTATTTGTCATACTTTGGGTCAAGCTCCGTCAGATACGGCAGCTTGTCATCGATAATGCCGTCCTGAATGTTCGCCAGCATCAGATACTGCACACGGGTTGCTGTTTGCGAAACCATATCGTCCAGCTGATTGGCGGTTATGGATGCACCTCTTGTGATGCTTTTTGTGACATCTCCAAAGGGTACGCCGTTGACAAAGGCGGGCATTTCCTCTGTGTAGTGTTCCAAGCTCAAATTGTATTCGTTGTCGCGCAGCTCCTCCATGGAAATCATTCGGCTGTGCTCGCCGTCCGCTTGCAGTGCGTCCAAAATTTCCTCTATGTTTTGGTGGCCGAACTCGTTTTGCCTGCGTCCGCACAGGCAGAGCTTGGTGGCATCCACCAGACGGATGCCTTCATTGCCGTGGCTGAAAACAATCAGCGAGGTGCCGATACTGGTGTAAGGGGCAAACATACGCTTCGGCAAGGTGATAACGCTCTCGATCATATGCCGTTTTGCCAGATATTTGCGCATGGAAATATCCGTGCTGTTTTGTGCTGCGCCGGTGGTCATAACCGCAACCGCTTTTCCGCCTTCGGCAAGCAAGTCGCAAATCAGGGCGTTAAATACCCAATCGGAGGATGTTTTCTTGCTGAACTCCGGGTATGCTTGTGCCAAACGCTGCATATACGCCGATGCATCGTTACTATTGCGTAGCATCATACCAAACGGGTAGTTGGAAAAAATCTTGTCTGCCTTCGGGTAGTTGGCATTCTCAGCAAATTGAAAAACATCGCAGCATTCTATGGAGATTTCTTCATCCAGCAGATCCGCACACATCTTGGCAATCATCGTGCTTTGGTAGTTGATGTCGCAGCCGAAATACGCAGCCTGCGGTTGTTTTATGGATTCCCCCATTAAAAAGGAGCCCGTGCCGCAGCAAAGATCAACGACCTGCTCCCGTTCCTGAATGTGCAGGATGCTTTGCGTCAAATTCAGGATGGACTGCGGCGTCGCCGTCTGGTACTTATAACCGGAAACGGAATCCGAGATTACCGCAGCCAATGCCAATTCTTCCTCTGTGTAGTTACCTGCGATGGAAAGCAACTGACGCCAGACTTTTTCAGACAGCCAGTGTTGATGGAACTCCCGAACAAAGCGGAGAATTTCCTCCGGGATGTCCAGCCTGCCGTCTGCCACCGATTCCATTGTCAGCTCGGCAACCATACAATCCTGTTTGGCTTTGCACATAAGATAAGCAGCCGGTGCAACCGTACCTTCTGTGGAAATGCCGGATTCAGCAAGACAACGCGCAATTTCCCAGTCGATTTGAGCAGCCTTGTATCGGTTTTCCGGGCTGTCATAGAATTCTTTTGTTATCAGGGACATAGCAACCTCCGTTCCGTTAGATGGTTATCTATAACCAAACTTATCTTATGTCCCCATTATAGCACCTACCCCGCGAATGTCAAGTGGTTTTTAATAACCAAGGCAAAAATCTTTTGGAATGGTGCAAAAAAAGCGGTGGAGAACAAGCTCCATCGCCCAAAATGCTCAGATTTAGATCTTAAATTGTGAAATCGCTCTCCAAAACTCAATCAGTAACATCTGATAGAGTTCTTCATCCGAGCAACCGTTCACGCGGCTGCATTTGATCAGGAGCGATTCATACTGAACAAACAACTTTTCCACAGCGTCCTCATCACCGCGCTTTGCGCGCAGAAGCAAATCCTTGAAACCTTCCATAGTATTATTCCTCCATCGCATTGCGAATCTTGTCGCGGGCATTCTTGTGATGCGTGCTTACGGTACTATCATCTACCTTCAACTTGGCTGCGGTCTCCCGCACGGAAAGATGATCTACATATAAGGAAATCATAACCTCGCACTCTTTCGGCATCAGCTTGTGCAGGTACTTTTTGATTCCTTCCCACATCAGCTTGGACTCGACGCTTTCCTCAATCGGGTTCATCAGCCGCCTGTACACTGTGTCCACCTCATCGCGGCATTCCTCAATTGAAACCTCGCGCTTTGCCTTAACCATCAGTGCGCGAATGTAAGAAGCGCGCCGGGCATACAGCACCTTGGTCATGAACTTCGTAAAGCGCGCAGCCAGTTGCGCGTCCTCACCACTAAACCATAACTTGTTTTTCTTTTCCATCGTAAACCTCCTGAATTTTGAGTTTCATTGAATAGACCTCAAAACTCGGAGGGGCGCGGGCAGAAAACGGCAGTCCTCTGCCGCCAAAGCAAAAAGGAAGCAAAAAAATACGCCAGATGGTTATAAAAACCATCTGGCATACGAATAATACACGAAAAACTACGCGGCGAAGGGACTTTTGAAAGTACACAGTGGCGCTTGAGGGGGGTTCTGCCTTAATACGGCATAGCTCCGCTTACCGGAGCGTCAAGCACATCTACCATGCAATACGCCTTTCCACTAAATATGTCCCACAAAAAGAAAAAGCCCGGCAAAGGAAGAAGGTGAAAAATGGCGCAAATTCGTGATATTGGCAAGCGTACTGCCCTTTATGAGAGACTGTCGAAAGACGATGAACAGCAGGGTGAATCAAACTCGATATTGAACCAAGAGTTACTACGATTAGATGCAACATTTTTTACGGACAAGAGAAATCGTCATAACATAATTAGCGAGGCCGGCCATGTGCGAACACTGGCCGACCTCATATCATTCATTTACTTTTATCATACGATAGCCCACACCAATATGTGTTTGGATGTATTGCGGGGACTCCTCTGTTGGCTCCAGCTTTTTCCGCAGTGTTGCCATAAATACCCGCAGGGAAGCCACATCGTTATCCCAACTGCGGCCCCAGATATTTTGTGTGATAAAGGTATGGGTCAGTACCTTGCCGACATTCTTGGACAGCAGACACAACAGCTTATACTCAATGGGTGTCAGGTGAAGTTCGTTTTCATCCAGATAAGCGCATCCCCCGGCATAATCCACTTTCAACTTACCATTCACAAATACAGAACTGGCAGTAAACATCTCTGCCGTCATCAGAGAGAGTCTTCGCTGCGTCACACGAAGTCGTGCCAGCAGTTCTTCTACCGAAAAGGGCTTTGTCAAATAATCGTCCGCTCCGGCATCCAGCGCCTTGATTTTATCGTTATCCTCGCTTCGGGCGCTGATTACAATAATCGGAACATTGGACCAAGAGCGAACCGTTTGAATGACTTGGACGCCATCCATATCCGGCAAGCCCAAATCCAGTAAGATGATTTCAGGATTGTGCGATGTGGTCTCCATAATGGCTGCCGAGCCATTAGGTGCTACCACATAATGATAATCATTTGTTTTTAAAGTGGTCGTAATGAGATTTCGTACAGACGGGTCATCCTCAACCACTAATATCAAAGGTTTATTCATGAAGTTCTACCTCCCCGGCGGGTAATGTAAATGTGAACACAGTGCCATTTGGCTGGTTGTCTGATACGGAAATCGTGCCGCCGTGGGCGGTCACAATGGACTTACAGAGGGACAGCCCCAATCCAAGGCTTCTGCGGCTGTCGACCACTTTATTGGCCCCACTATAAAACATATCGAAAATACGGGGTTTCTGCTCATCGGGAATCCCAGGGCCGTTGTCGGAAACGGAAACCGTGACCCATTGCTCTTTTTGATCGGTATGTATTTCAATTACTGAACCGACAGGGGTATATTTGATGGCGTTGTCAACCAAATTGATAATCACCTGAACGATCAGCCTCGCGTCAATGTGGGCAAGGATAAAGTCTTTACCGCTGGTCACACGAATGGTGTGTTCTTTACTTTTTCTGTTGATGTGCTTCAGCGCTTCAGAAACGACCTCATCCATGAGTTCGACACTCCGAGTTAGATTGACCTGTCCGCCCTCAATTCGTGTGACTGCCAACAAATTTTCAACCAGATTGATTAGCCACATGGAATCGTCATAAATATCAGTAAAGGTCTGCTCCCGTAGTGCATCGTCCATTTTTTTATAATTTGCAAGCAAATTGTCTGCGCTGCCGGAAATCGCTGTCAAAGGCGTCCGAAGATCATGGGAGATTGCCCGCAGCAGGTTGGCACGAAGTTGTTCATTTTGTGCCAGAACAGCCGCTTCCTCCTTCTCCTTGGCATTTTTTATGTTTTCCAGCGCCAATGCGCACTCGCCAAGAATGGAAAGAAGCACGCTATTTTCAAAAGAGTCCAATTGAGTACCGTTCACAGCAATCCCAGCCACTCCATATACATGCTGGTTGACCCGAATCGCAAGGTATAAACACTTTG
>ERZ791906.666-NODE-666-length-35494-cov-4.365304_pt1 | contig 35494 bp, 30 predicted proteins | sample MGYA00510146_ERZ791906 | MGnify/ENA primary metagenome ERZ791906 (study PRJEB30046, sample SAMN00792096) | human gut metagenome | study: EMG produced TPA metagenomics assembly of the A metagenome-wide association study of gut microbiota in type 2... | reverse complement strand
TCAATTGCGTAATCAACAGTTACGGCAGTTCCGCTTTCAAAATCAGTTAAAAAGCATACGCAAATACTACTGCAATCTACCATATGGCGATTTTTCTTATGAATGCAGCCGTCATAATATGATTTTGATACATATCGAATTTTGTCCGCTTGCTCCTTTATTTTGTTATATTCCTCAACATTTTCTGCTTTCCAATACCTTGCCTGGTCTTCACAGGGAAGCACGAGTATAAGTTTTATTTGCGGATATATCTCGCGAACAGCAAGCACCGCTTTTGCGGCAATGGTATCAAATCCTATTGCACCGCCCGTGCCAAAATAGACAATACCGTTTTCAGCAAGCAAAGTAATTATATCTTTAGTTCGTTGGTAAACATAATTGTAATCATATTTACCTAAATTTCTATGCCCGCTGAAACAGCAAGTCTTATCTTTCAAGTTCATATTATCCCCGCCAAGCCAAAAAATTATATTTACAATTTATCATATTATAATAAAATAAGCAAGAAAAAAAGAGCATCTCTATCGAGATGCTCTTAAATGTTTAATTAGCCGTTGATTTGAAGTGCATAAAAGATTTCAAATTTGGCTTAAATTCGGTGTGTTCGCAACATTCAATTCATCGGCCGCCTCAATTTTGACTTTATGTATTTTGAAAGAAGAATAAATATGTCTCAAATTTATTGCCTCGAAATTCATTTGTTATATATGAAACTGCATTTTGTAAATCTTTTTGTGCAGTGTCGGTTACAACAATTTTATACATCAGGCATTTAATCCCTTTCTCAAATCATTTATGACATCATCAAAAGGTTTTGTGTTGCCTGCTTTCTCTGCCTGCAAGCCTTCATTTAATAGATTGTACAATTCAAATTTGCCGCAAAGCTTTTCGTACGCTTTAATACTGAGAACAGCGAGATCACCTTTGCCATTCTTTGTTATGAATACCGGCTCTGCATATTTGTGGCAAAATTGCGATATTTCATTATAATTATTTCTTAAATCTGCGCTTGGTCTGATTGTCGGCATAAACTCACCCCCATCAATATTATATATCACAATATTGATATATGGTCAACATTACTGTTTACTTTTATTGACAGATAAGTTAAGATAGAATAGAGCAAAAATAACAAATAAGAATTTGGAGACTAACAATGGAGTTTATTAAAAAAGAAAAAATAGTTGAGTTATCTAATCCCGGCGTTATTTCACGGCAACTTTTAAATCCCGATAATTCATCAAGCAAGCGTATAACAATTACAGAAGTTCATCTTGAATCGGGAGCATGCCAGAAAAGGCACACTCATAATCTTTCAGAACAGGTATGGTATGCGACAAAGGGCTTTGGAAAAATTCTGCTTGCCAACAACAAGGAAATAGAATTTAGATCCGGAGATGTAGTAAGATTTGATAGCGAAGAAATACATGGGCTATTAAATGATGGCGACACCGAATTTGTTTATATATCTGTAACAGCACCACCGATTCACTTTGGTTATGCTTACAACAGAAAGTAATTATTTGAGACCATATGGAACTTCAACGAAGAATGTAAAACAAACTGTTTAGTGTTTTTATTTTCCCATTCACTTCTATATTCTATAGCCTGAGCTTCATTGCTACAGTAATCAGCAACATAACTTAGTTTATATTTTTGTAATCAGTCCGATTTATAAATCTAATTCTTTTGAAAGCAAACATATTTCAATCATCTAAAAATTCTTTAAGTGATTTTACATCTTTAACTACATATGTTGCACCGGCATTTTTAAGTTCATCAAATGTACCGTAGCCATATTCTACACCGATTGAGTCAATGCCTACCGTTTGAGCTCCAATCATATCTTCTGCCCTATCTCCGACCATAATCACACTTGATTTATCTATAATATTACACTCACTAAGTGCATATTCGATAACTTCCGCTTTTTTTGAGCGAGTAGTATCCATATTTGAACCTGCGATGAAATCAAAAAATTTTTCAAGGTCAAAATGCTCCATAATTCTATCGGTAAACGGTTGAGGCTTAGAGGTGGCAACAATAAGAGTTTTTCCGTTTTCTTTAAGATTTTGAAGCAAGTCGGTTATATCGCAATAAACTTCGTTTTCAAGCAAACCTTCTGTGCTGAAATACTCTCGATAATATTTTACTGCCTGCAAAGATTTTTCCTTATCAAAACCGAAAAATTTTTCAAACGATTCGTGAAGCGGAGGACCTAAAAACTTTCTCAAAAGCGTCATATCATAAACATTGATATCGTACTTTTTAAGCGCATAAATGATAGAGTTAATAATTCCCGGCGATGAATCAGTGAGCGTTCCGTCAAGGTCAAAAAGAATGGTTGAATATTTTTTCATAAAACACCTCTGTTATAATTATTTGCAAAAAAAGAGCATCTCTTTTGAGATGCTCTTAAATGTTTAATTAGCCGTTGATTTGCTTTGCGATTTCTTCTGCGAAGTTTTCTTCTCTCTTTTCGAGACCGTCGCCCTTCATCATTCTGATGAAACCGTTAAGCTTGATTTCAGTGCCGAGTTCCTTGGCAACTGAATCAACATATCCCTTAACTGAACCTTGGAATAAATCGCTTCTTACGAATTCCTGGTCAACAAGGCAGTTTTCTTTATAATACTTGCCCATCTTACCGGCAGCAATTTTAGCAAGAACTGCTTCAGGCTTAGAAGCCATTTTAGGGTCTTCCTTCATCTGAGCTGCAAGGATTGATTTTTCGTGTTCAACAACTTCAGCAGGAACTGAAGCTTCATCAAGATATGCAGGGCTCATAGCTGCGATTTGCATAGCAACATTCTTACCCATAGCATCAAATTCAGGAGCAGATGCCTTTGATTCATCAGCAACATCAAAGCCAACCATAACGCCTACTGATCCGCCGCCGTGAATATATGTTGAAACAACACCGTCCATTCTTTCAAAACGACGAACTTTCATATTTTCACCGATTGAAAGAACAAGGTCATTAAGAGTTTCGGTAACAGTTCTGTCTGTACCGTCAAACTTTTCTTCCTTAAGAGCTTCAACATCAGCAGGATTTGTTGCAAGGATAGTCTTTGCAACACCTTCTACGAAGTTCATAAATTTCTCGTTTTTAGCAACGAAGTCAGTTTCAGAGTTAACTTCTACTACAACACCCTTTTTAGCCTGTGCATCATAATATGGAAGAACTACACCTTCAGCAGCAATTCTTGTTGCTTTCTTTTGTGCAGCAGCAAGTCCTCTTTCACGAAGAAAGTCAACTGCCTTATCCATATCGCCGTCAGCTTCAACAAGAGCCTTCTTACATTCCATCATACCAACGCCGGTCTTCTCACGAAGAGCCTTAACATCTTGAGCTGTAAATGCCATTATATTATCCTCCTATAAAATAGTTATAATTATATTAAATTATTCAGCAGCCTCTTCACTTGCTTCTTCAGCATTTTCTTCTGCTGCTGTGTCATTACCGTCTCTGCCTTCGATAACAGCATTAGCAATAGCACCGGCAATAAGCTTTACTGCACGGATAGCGTCATCGTTACCAGGGATAACATAGTCGATTTCATCAGGATCACAGTTTGTATCAACAATAGCTACGATTGGAAGACCAAGCTTAATTGCTTCTGATACAGCGATTCTTTCTTTGCGTGGGTCAACGATGAACATTGCATTAGGAATCTTCTTCATTTCTGTGATACCGCCAAGGTACTTTTCAAGCTTTTCAATTTCGAGTTCAAGGCCAACTACTTCTTTCTTTGGAAGAAGGTCAAATGTTCCGTCTTCTCTCATAGCCTTAAGCTGTGCAAGACGAGCAACTCTGCCACGGATAGTTTTGAAGTTTGTAAGCATACCGCCAAGCCATCTTGCGTTAACATATGGCATTGCGCAACGCTCTGCTTCTTCCTTAACTGAATCCTGTGCCTGCTTCTTTGTACCTACGAAAATGATTGAACCGCCGTCTGCTGCAAGATCACGAACGAACATATATGCTTCATCAAGCTTCTTAACTGTTTTCTGAAGGTCGATGATATAAATACCGTTACGCTCTGTGAAGATGTATTCAGCCATTTTAGGGTTCCATCTTCTTGTTTGGTGTCCGAAGTGAACACCTGCTTCTAAAAGCTGTTTCATTGAAACTACATTTGCCATTATTATTTCCTCCTTTAAGGTTAATTCCTCCACACCGAGTATGGCAAAAGCCCATTAAAATCACCTAAGGCTTAACCCGTGTGTGTGCGTATTCGCTTGTATTTCTACGAATGCTGAAGTATTATAACAAAAAAGGCTTGAAAAATCAAGCCTTTTTTCAATATTATTTGGTTTTTACAGTCTTAATCTTTGACCAAGAAGAATAAACCTTTTTACCGTTTACTATTTTATATGTGCGAACTCTTACATAATACTTTTTCTTTGCCTTAAGCTTTTTAACGGTAGTCTTTGTAGTTTTCTGCTTTTTAATTGTTACGGTTTTCTTATTCTTCTTAAACTTCTTGTCAGTTGCAACTTGAACTTGATAACCTTTTACGCCCCTGACTTTTTTCCATTTAACAGATATTGCCTTTTTAGCCGACTTAACCGTTTTAGGACTAACCGATTTCGGCTTTGCAACACTAACTTGCTCGGTAGTTGTATCATTTTGAGTTGACTGCTGTTGAGCAATCTGCTGTGCAACTTGTTGTGTTGATTCCTGTGTAGGTTGAGTTGGCGGCTGCGGTGCCGGGTTAGGTGTAGGTGTTGGTTCAGGTGTTGGGGTTGGTGTTGAACTACAATGCAATGCAGCATTTGTTAAACATTCGTTATAATCACCGATTGTTATTTTATTCCAATCACTTTGACTACCGGAATAGTAAACATTTGCTAAATTTGTGCAATCATAAAATGCATAAGAGCCAATACTTGTCACACTGTTAGGAATTGTTACACTTGTTAAACTTTCGCAATTATAAAATGCAGCACGACCAATACTTGCAATGCTATTTGGTATTGTTACTTCACCAATTGCATAAGTAGGACGCATTCTAACAAGCTCATTATCTTTTATACAAAAGCCTTTATCATCTGTATCAACAATTGTCGGTTTTGAAGAATCATCAAGTTCAACATTAGAATTATTGACAAAATTTTCAGATGTGAAATAGCAACCGGAAAATACCCAATCACCAATACTTGTTACACTTCTTGGTATTGTTACACTTGTTAAACTTGAGCAACCTTCAAATGCAGCACTACCAATACTTGTTACACTATCTGGTATTGTTACACTTGTTAAACTTGTACAATCAGAAAATGCAACAGAACCAATGATAGTTACACTATCAGGTATTGTAACACTTGTTAAACTTTCACAACCTGAAAATGCATAATCACCAATATTTGTTACGCTATTTGGAATTGTTACACTTGTTAAACTTGAGCAACCTAAAAATGCAGAATAACCAATACTAGTTACACTATTTGGTATTGTTACATTTGTTAAACTTGTGCGACCTCTAAATGCTTCACCAGCTATAATTCTCGTACCGTCTTTAATTATATAATCGGTCGTCGACTTAAAATTATCGTTTGTATCGATTAAGCAATTTGATAAATACAATACACCTTTATCCCAATTTGATTCATCATTATAATATGCTGTTTTATAAAACGCATTACTACCAATACCTGTTACGCTATTTGGTATTGTTACACTTGTTAAACTTTCACAATAAGAAAATGCATAATCACCAATGCTTATTACACTATCAGGAATTGTTACACTTGTTAAACTTGAGCAACCTAAAAATGCACCATAACCAATACTTGTTACGCTATTTGGTATTGTTACACTCGTTAACCTTGAGCAATCTTGAAATGCATAAGCACCAATACTTGTTACACTGTCAGGTATTTCATATGTATTATCTGTTTTACTTGAAGGATATTTAATCAATTCTGTCTTATCTTTATTAAACAAAACTCCGTCAACTGAAGAATAATTTTTATTATTATCTGAAACTTCAATTGATTTTAAACTTGTACAATCAGAAAATGCATCACTACAAATACTTGTTACACTGTTTGGTATTGTTACACTTGTTAAACTTTCGCAATAAGAAAATGCATAATCACCAATGCTTATTACACTATCAGGAATTGTTACACTTGTTAAACTTTTGCAACCATAAAATGCATAATCACCAATGCTTATTACACTATCAGGAATTGTTACACTTGTTAAACTTTTGCAACCATAAAATGCATAAACACCAATATTTGTCACACTGTTAGGAATTGTTACACTTGTTAAACTTTCGCAATCGAAAAATGCATAACTACCAATACTTGTTACGCTGTTTGGTATTGCGTATTCACTGTCTGTTTTACCGGCAGGATATGTAATCAACTCCGACTTGTTTTTATTAAACAAAACTCCGTCAGTTGAAGAGTAATTTTCATTGTTATTTGAAACTTCAATTGATGTTAAACTTTCGCAACAATAAAATACACCGTCGCCAATACTTGTTACGCTGGTAGGTATTGCTACACTTGTTAAACTTGTGCAATCTCTGAATACCCAATTACCAATACTCGTTACACTATTCGGGATTGTTATACTTGTTAAACTTGAGCAATTGTAAAATACCCAATCACCAATACTTGTTACACCATTTTTAATGATTACCGTTTTAATGTTAGATTTTTTATAAAATGGATTATTTTCATAATTATAGTTTTCCATATCGCCTTCACCACTGATTGTGAGCACACCCGTTTCAGCGTCAAACGAATATGTAACATTTTTGCCACACTTGCCAGTGGTTAATGTGTCTGCATAAGCCGAAAAATCAACTACTGACACAATACTCAAAAGCATAGTTAATGACAGAAGCAAACTGATAATCTTTTTCATAATCTTTCTCCTCTAAAATATTAAAATTCGCACGATTATTTAATTGAGTTAAATAATTTAATAGTACCGTCAATAATCGGCTGTTCACCAACTTGCTCAATAGTGTGCCTGCCAAAGTCTTTTTTACCAAGCAAGTCGAATTTGCTTAATGTTTCAGAACTTATTTTTATAATGTTTGCTTTGCGGCAAGTATATATATCAAAATCCTTAAGATAGCAGGTTAAAGACGGAACATCATCAATAATTTGTGCAAGGTAACGCTCATGGGTAACAGGATTTTTCAACCAAACCAAATCACCGTTTTGCATATCCGATAAATACTTTACTGCTGTGCGGTATCCATCATAATCACGATAATAATAATCGGCAAGTGCTTTGTATTGCGACCAATCATAAAAAATTGCATCAAATCCCCAACCAATTGCCAAAATGGATTTTTCAATACAAATCTTGAATTTAAGTTCTTCATCGGCATTGCGATTTTCGACACTGCGGCTATCCTTTAAATTCATATACCAAACATTCATAACAAAGCCTCCATAAATCAAAATATCTTATAAAAATACGCTTTTGTACTATATGTAATTACAGTCTACTGCAATTTGCGGTATTTGTCAATACAACAATATGCGGTAAAGTATAATAGTAGCGGTGATACTATGTACAAACGAATACGCGATTTAAGAGAAGACCACGATTTGACGCAAAAGCAACTTGCAAAAATACTCAATTGCTCTCAACAGGTTTATTCAAATTACGAATTAGGGCAGAGAGATATACCGACAGCGATTTTAATAAAATTAGCAGATTATTATAATGTTTCAACAGATTATATATTGGGCAGAAAATAAGTTAAGGCACTATGAATTTACTTCATAGTGCCTTTATTTTAACTATTAAGCTTATTTTACATACAGTTTCATAACCTGTGCTCTTGCCTTATCTTCAAGTTCATCATCAAGCGGAGCGAGGGTACATGAGCCATATTTGTTTTTCACTGCCAAAGAAATAAGCAAATCTGCAAGCTGCGGATTTTTTGGCAAAACAGGACCGTGAGAATATGTGCCGAAAGTATTTTTATACCTGACACCCTCTGTGCCGTCCTCACCATTATTGCCGAAGCCTTTAATCATTTTACCAAGCGGTTCAACACCCTGGCCGAGATAAGTTCTGCCGCTGTGATTTTCAAATCCGACTACTTCAATACCCTCTTTGGTTTTGTATGCGAAGTTGCCAATCATTCTTTCATCCTTACCCTCTGTATAAAAATCAATTGCGCCGATATATTCAAGCATTTTACCGTCGTGAGTTTTATAATACTTGCCAAGCATTTGGTAACCGCCGCAAATAGCAAGCATAACCTTACCCATTTCAATTGCACGCTTAATTTCTTTATCTTTACCTTTTTTCAAATCTTCAAGCAAAACATCCTGCTCAAAATCCTGACCGCCGCCGATAAAAAGGATATCATAATCATCGGCATTAAAAGATTTACCCATAGTGATTTTATCCACTTGGGTGGAAATACCGCGAAGTTCCATTCTTTTAGTCAAAGCGATAATATTACCCCTATCACCGTAGAGATTAAGCATATCAGGATAAAGGTGTGCTATTTTAATCATCATTCCCAAAAGTCTTTACCTCCAAGTCTTTTAGCAATTACAGGGCGCATAGTCATCATAGAAGTATAAGTAGGAACTATATAAACATCCCTGCCCTGGCTTGTTGCAACATCAACGAGTTTATTATAATCTTCATTTTCAATAATCTTAATTTCGCGATTTCCTACACCTTCGTATTTAACACGAACCGCCATATCGTAACAACGCTTACCGGTTACATAAAGCTCTTTAACATTAGGCTTATCAAAAATGCCTGAAAAATCAACATCCCAAATCCAGCTTATATCTCTGCCGTCGGCAGCATTATCATTAAGCGAAAGAATCAATGTAAAATCATCATCAATACTTTTTAGAAAATTCATTGTTTGGCTGAAGCCTGCCGGATTTTTAACAAGAATAAGATTAACCGTGTTATTTCCGGCTTTAAAATGTTCCATTCTGCCGAATGCACCGTTAAAGTTTTCAATAGCGTCAATAATAATTTTTTGCTCAATACCAAGTGCAGTAAGTGCAGCCGCACAGCCGATAGCGTTATAAATATTATACGCACCGCCGATATTAACCTTGATTATATTTCTGTCACCGTTGAGATTTGCAACAACAACGGAATGGTCGTTTTTCATTTCTTCTACACTTTCAACCGCAAAATCAGGTTGCGGCCTTTTATATCCGCAATTGTTGCATACAAAACCGCCGAGATGACCATAGGTATGGTAAGTATAATCATATTCGTGCTTACAAAAAATGCAATATTTAGCGTCGCTTATTTCAGGTGCTTTTGCATTTTTATCAAAAGGAACATTAACACCGAAAGTGATGATTTTATTAGGAATTTCCTTTGACATTGAGTAAGTCAACGAGCAATCGGCATCAAGGCAAACAATTGCATTAGGCAAGTTTTTAACCGATTCTTTAATAGCGTTAAGTGTATGCGTAACTTCACCGTAACGATCAAGCTGGTCACGGAAAACATTAGTTACAAGAATAACATCGCAATGAATATATCTTGAAACTTCTTTAAAAGCGTTTTCGTCACATTCAATAATGGCATAATCTTTTTTGCACTTACCGGTAACGGTTGAATTCATTATAAACGAAGCAGTTACGCCCGTAATAAGATTTGCGCCGGATTTATTGATAAAATATGATTTGCCTGCTTTTTTCAGACCTTCTTCAAGTATACGGCAAGAGGTGGTTTTACCATTAGTACCGGTTACAACTATAACCTTGGTATTTTTTGATAAATCTTTTAAAACATTTCTTTTAACTTTAAGTGCAACCTTACCCGGCATAGATGTAGCACCCCTGCCAAGCTTATGCAAAACAAAAGTTACAATTCTGCAAACAAGGCAGCTTAAAAAAACTCTCATTTCGTTCTTCCTTTACTAATTATTATCAAATCAATTTTAAACTAAAGGTGATACCAAGTCAATAACAATATGAATTTTTATTTTAATTAGGTATATTTTATGGTATACTTTATTTACTATAATATGAGGAATAAATATGGAATATTTAAGTTTTAACAAATATTTGAAAGATAAATTTGGGCAAAAGGTTTACAAAATCAGTTTGGACGGCGGATTCACCTGCCCAAACCGTGACGGAAAAATAGATACAAGAGGTTGCATTTTTTGTTCAAAAGGCGGAAGCGGTGATTTTGCACAAAACCGAGATCTAAGCATTACCGAGCAAATTGAAAGCGGCAAAAAAATAGTTGAAAAGAAAATCAAAAGCGGGAAATATATTGCATATTTTCAGGCTTTTACCAACACTTATGCACCGGTTGAAATACTAAGAGCAAAATACAGTGAAGCAATAAATCACCCTGACATTGTTGCACTATCAATTGCCACAAGGCCCGATTGCTTGGGTGATGATGTAATAGAACTTCTTGATGAAATGAATAAAATCAAGCCTGTTTTTGTGGAACTTGGGTTGCAAACAATACATAGCGATAGTGCAAAGTATATAAGGCGAGGTTACAGTTTAGAAGTATATAACGAAGCTGTTAAAAAGCTAAAAAACATTGGCGTAAATATCGTGGTGCATATAATATTAGGCTTGCCGAATGAGAGTGAAGAAGATATGCTTGAAAGCGTAAAATATGTTTGCCAAAGCCAAATAGACGGAATTAAACTCCAGCTTTTGCACATAATAGCAGGAACAGACCTTGCAAAAGACTACGAAAAAGGATTATTTAAAACCCTTGAATTTGATGAATATGTTGAACTGATTGCAAAATGTGTTGCAATTATACCGAAAAATATTGTAATTCACCGTCTTACCGGCGACGGAGCAAAAAAAGATTTGATTGCACCGCTTTGGTCAGCGGATAAAAAGAGAGTTTTAAATGCAATTAACAAGGCGTTGAGAGAAAGTTAATCAAAAACGCTTGCCGGTGTAAAATTTTATCTTTAAGTTAAATAGAAAAGAATATAACAAAAGACAGCCTAAAAATCAGGCTGTCTTTTTTATTGCGTCGTTAAGCACAAATAAATCTTACTTGGTTTTTACGCTTTTTACCTTTGACCAAGATGAATATATCTTTTTACCGTTTACCGTTTTGTATGTGCGAACACGAACGTAATACTTTTTCTTAGACTTAAGTTTTTTAACGGTAGCCTTTGTTTTCTTTTGCTTAGTAACAGTAACGCTCTTATTGTTCTTTTTAAATTTTTTATTGGAAGAATACTGAATTTGGTATCCCTTAACACCACTTACTTTTGCCCAAGTAACGGTAAATTTCTTTTTGCCTTTACTGAGTTTTTTAATCGATGTCTTTTTAGGCTTAACCGCCTCGGTGTTCTTAGTTGTGCTCGGTTTTGTTGTAGGCTGAGTTGTTGAAGGAGCTGTTGCAGGTTTGCTCGGCTTTATTGCAGGTTTGCTGTCCTTAACCTCGTCCTGCTTTGTGCCCTTAACCATAACTCTTACACTTCTGTAAGCCGCATTATCGCCCAAAGGACCCGGATCAAAGAAGAAATCTGTTTCTTCAACAAACGAAGCTGAATAATATGTTTTAACCGTAAGTTTAACCATAGTATCCTTTTCAGGTCTTGTTACCTTACCTGTTTTTGCATCAATAATTTCGGGGTGATCGGATACCCAGCTTGAGCAAATTGAATAATAGCTGTAATCATCCGTATCTGCAGTATTTATCAAATCAAGATTGCGGGTAACATCAGCTGCACTCTTGTTTTCGCCCTTAATATTTGCAAAGTTTACGGCATAAAGAGCAGCGCTGTCAAGTCTTTGAAGCCTTGTAAACGTATGATAAGGAACTACTACTCTTACCTCGCTTTCCTTAGTCTTATCGCCACAAGTTAAAGTAAGTGAAAGGTCGTAAACTGCGCCGTAAAAATCTTCGTCATAATTTGAAGAATCAACGCCCTTATAATAGATATTGCCGTTTTTGAAAATAACTGTATTATCATCGTCACCGTCAATATTTTTAACGGCGTTTAATTTAACCGTGATTTTTTCATCGGATTTTACATTTGAATTGATTTTTTCTTCAACTGTTTCAATAACGTTTGTATCTTGATAATCGGAGTCAACATCAGAAACGGAACCGAAATCGCCGTCTGTATGAACGCCTGAAAATTCAGTCATCATCATTCCGTCGCCCGACTGAGCAAAAAGATAATTGTCTGCTTTATTAAGAAGTGAATCATAAAGCGAGTCAAGTTTAACGGTAATTACATAGTTATTATTTTTAAGAGATGTATCGGTAGCATTAAATGTCTTACTTACAGTAATAAATCCCTCTGCTTCAACAGTATAACGGTATTGACCGTAAACAATCGTATAATATCCGTTTTCATCAGGCAAAATTTCGTCGCCGTAAGCGCCGCTTGAGCCGTTCTTTTTAAGTGTAATTTTTGCATTTTCGGGTGTAACATCAAATTTAACCTTATATTCGGTATATTTAAGATTCACCGTTATATTAAGTGACTTTGCACCCTCTGCGACAGTAAATGTACCCGCTGCCGTTTGACTGCCGCTTTGATAAGTTGCATAGTATTTATATTCGCCGGGGGTAAGCTCAAACTGTGAGGTTTCATAGCCGTATTCGTCCTCTATCGGAGAATATGTTTGACTGCCGTTTGCTGATGTTACTTTTAAGGTAGCGTTATCCGTTTTAGCTCCCGTTGCAAGTTTAACTGTAAAATCAACTGTTGCGCCCTCTTTTAATATAACATCAAGTTTAGTATTTTGAGTTAAAGTGATTTTTCTTACATCACGAACATATCCCAAAGCCGAAACGGTAAGAGTGTATTCGGTATTAGCGCTGAGTGACGACGGATTTTGTTCAATATTACGACTGTCAAAAACACTGACTTTTGCGTTGTCAATAATCTCGCCTTTTTCATTCTTAGCAGTTACGTCAAGAGAATAAGTAGCAAGTTTTGTTTCAATATAAAGAACATAATCTCTTGTTCCTAAAACAGTTTTGCCGTCGGTTTTATCTAATATTTTAAGAGTAAGAGTAACAACCTTAGCACCTTCATTATATGACGGATGAGTGATTTTTGCAGTAGCGGAATAGCTGCTGTTTGTCACCTTTGCATAAGTATCGTCGCTTGAACTCCAAGAGGAAGTATAAAGCTTTGATGACGTGTCCTTTTTAAGAGAAACACTTGTTTTGGAAAGAGGGATAATATATCTGCCCTCATCATCCTTTTTAAGGTTGCCGTACGGGTCGATTGCCTTTGCGTATGTGCTGTTAAGGTACGCCTCAACCTCGCTTGAATTTTCAGCCATAGCAGGAAGTGCGCTCATAAGTACAAGCATAAGCGACATAAAAACTGCCAAAGCCTTTGTAATTGATTTTTTCATCTTTTCTCCTTTCAATTTAGAGCATAAAAAAATGCACCGTTTAAAACAGTGCATAAAAATTGTATCGCAAAAAGCATATGGGCATAGTTATCCCATATGTTAAATACTGCCGACTTCCAACCTAAAGCACTGCAAAAACCATATACACGGCAGGTCTCCCGACTAATGCTTCAACCTTAAAATAAACCTTCTCACTCAAAAGAGCAATGGCCGCCTTTAGCGAATATTTCTCGTCAGCAAATACGGTAGAGGTTCGGACTGCTCCGGATTCGCACCGGATTCCCTTTTAATTTTATATTCAAAACAAATATAAAAACCTATGTATATCAGATTTGTTTTATTATATCTTGCAGTGCAGTATTTGTCAATATTTGTAAATGTAATAAAATGCAACTCGATTTTCGAACTGCTTTTTTATTGCGGTGTGCCGACACGGCAACGCTGCGTTCTTATTTAGTTACTTTTTGGGAATTTGCGTATATCTCATTCATTCTTTCATCAGGAAAATGATTATCAAGAAACTGCTCATAAACATTATTAGGTGCTTGGCCAGCATCACGCTTATCCATACGAAGCCCCGCAGTAGCGGAAACAAATGAATCAAATACAAAAAATACAATAAATGCCCACATTATAATTGTGCCGAGCTTGACCGGCAATTTTTCAATAACCTTTGACATTATAGGATAAATTGCCTTAATCCAAAGTATTCCCAAAAGCCCCCAAAAGCAAGAATACAAGAAGCAAACACGCCCGTTAATATTAAGCGGCATTTTGCTGTAATCCCACGCAACAGAGCCAAACACAATTTGCTGCCCGAGTGAGCAGATATATTCCGTTATTGTACCTACGATAAATGATACACCAAACACTTTCCAAACAGGTGCATCCTTAACCTTATAAAGTGCAAGAGTTAACACAACTGCACCCATACCATAAGCCACCGAAAACGGCCCCCACACAAGAGATTGGCGCGATTCGATATATCCGTGCTTAATTAAACACCACAGTGTTTCAACAAGAAAGCCCACTATACAACTAATCATAAAAATCCAAACAATCTTGTCAAAACACAAGTCTTTTGCAAACTTGTTTTTTTCAACAGCTTTTTCTTCATTTTTAACTTTATCAGTCATAAAATAAGCCTCCATTATTTATCACGCTTTAATTATATCACGCAAAAAAATAAAAGAGGCTAAACTAATTCTAAACTTTACAATTTTAGCTTATACAAAATTATACAGGTGTACAATTATTCGTAAATGCCAACTGATTTAATAATAGGTGTTGAACGGCTTTGGCGAATTACAAAGCGAATACCCTTTGCCTTTTTGCCTTTAAGATTAACAATTTTTTTAGCACCGATAACAGTACCCTTATAAACACGCTTGAACTTACCGTTCGCTTTTTGAATATAAAGGTCAAAAAGTTCAACACGCTGGCTGTTTGCAATATCTTCCTGCAACACAACATAATTAACCTTGCGAACATCGTTGAATGTGAAATCAATAAATCCATTATCCTTGGTAAGTTCACCGAGTTCCTGATAAACAATAGGATTTTGAGTAATGTTATTTATCATTTTACCAAGCTTTTCAAGGTTTTTAACATCTTTTTTATGTATTTCACCCTGTGCATTTGGCGGAATGTTGAGAAGAAGCGTGCAGTTATTGCCTACCGAATTAAGATAGATTTTAAAAAGCTTTTTAGCACTTTTCGAATTTCTGTTGTCTTTTTCGTGGAAGAACCAACCCTTGCGGATAGAAACATCTACTTCGGCAGGAAACCAGCAAAGATATGCGTTTTTTTCAAGAATTTTTCTTGAACCCAAATCTTCATCCATTTGATTATACTTTTGAAGAGATGATGCCTGATTTTCATCCTGCTGGCTCAAAGCCATAATTCTGTCAGCTTCACGAAGTGCGCAAGGAACTACGCTGTATTCGCTCTTTCTTGACTTGCCGCCCTCATTACCTACCCAGCGAATATCGGGGCCGCAAATAGCAATATTAGCTTTTGGCTGAAGCTTACGGATAAGATCATAATATCTTTGCCAGTCGTATTCAAACTTTTTAGCATTTGAACCTTTTGCACCGTCAAACCAAACTTCAAAAATCTCACCGTAATTAGTAAGAAGTTCTGTAAGCTGATTGCAAAAATAATCATTATACGCATCTGTACCATAGCGTTCATCGTGCATATCCCAAGGTGAAAGATAAACACCAAAATCCATACCCTGCTTATGACATTCATCGGATACTTCTTTTACAATATCACCGTTATAAGATGAATTTTTAACGCAGAAATCTGTGTATTCACTTGGCCAAAGGCAGAAACCGTCGTGGTGCTTACAAGTAAGGATCACGCCTGTTGCACCTGCCTGCTTTGCAGTATCAACCCACTGCTTTGCATTGATTGATTTGATAGTAAAATCAGATGCTTTTTCAACACCTGCACCCCACTCCCTATCGGTAGCGGTATTCATACCAAAGTGCATAAAGGTATAAAATGGCTTATCAACAAGAGTAAGTTGATTTTCACTCGGCTTAACAGAAAGGTATCTATCAACCTCTTTGCTGTCAAGCGGATAATTGTTATTATTGGTTGTCCAGTTTTTTCCAAAATTATTAGCCATAATATTTCCCCTTATCAGTAATCCTTGCCCTTATTGTTATCTTTGATGAAATTATCTTTATCGTGAAGTTGCCAAACACACTTATTATATGCATACTGAATTTTTTCTTTTAAATTGAGTTTAAAAGTAAACGGTCTTTTTTCAACCTCGTCATAAGTCGGGCTTACAAGCTTACCGTACGGTGCATTAACCTCACTTGCAGATAAAATCACAATATCCGAATCATTAGGCAAAGTGATTTCGTTTTCACCGCCAAGTTCAAATTCCACAAGGAAAAAGTACATCTGCTTTGCAAACTGAACTTCTCCGTCTTTATGGCAATGTGTAAATTCATAGCCGATTTTACCCGATTTGATATAAGCTGTTTCGCCATAGTCATATAAATCCCAAGCGGCAAAGCGTTCAAATGCCGAAAGAACCGTTTTTTCTTCCTTTTTGCTTCCAAGTATAAAGGAAGCCTTTTTATCCCCTGCCATTGAAGCACAAAGCAAAACAAGTTTATTTGCATTACCGCCAAGCTTAATTTTTTGGCCTTGGCAAATAAGAGCGTTTTTATCACCCTTATTTAATTTAAACAAAGTACCGTTTGCCATAATTTCATCAGGCACAAGGGTGCTTGGAATTGTATATTCAAAATCACCTTTTTCGCCTTTTTTTGTGATAATATTTTTATCATAATTAAGCAAAACAGGTACGCTTTCTGTTTTAAGCGAATCAATACTGCTTGGCTTCAATTTAAGTGCAAAGCTTTTGATTTCATAAGGCTTGAAGCTTGTAACAAGCTTTCCGTTTTCAACAACAGCACTGCCCTTTTCTTCTTCGCTTGCATAAATTTCTCTGGCAGATTGAATACCCTCACCCAAAGTCAATGTAAAGTTTTCGACCTTGCTGTTTGCACCTTCATTAAGGCGAACGATAATTTCATCTGCGCTTGCCGCAATTACTTCAATATCACTTTCATCATTTTTCTTGATTTCTTCTTCAACAAAAGCAACGCTCTTTTCATCAGGTGCGCCGCCCCTGTCACCTATACCGTGAAAAATATATGTATCATTAAGGTCATACTTTTCATTTTCTTTAAACTTATTAAGAACAAAATCCCAATCACGAAGCTTTGTAAGAGTGTAATAATAATCGTGCGGGTTAATACTTGCATACACCTCGCTTCCATCAACACCCTGCCATTTGCCTATATCAAACGGAATACCGTATGCACTGCCCCAAGCAAGCTTTTGGGTAGTAAATCCCATCAGGTTTGAATGGCGTTCAATTGCAGGAAGTGCCCAGCCGAAACCGAAGCAATCCGGCAGATAAATATCAACACTTCTTTTGCCGAATTTTTCATCAAAATAGGAATTGCCGAAAAGTATATTTCTGAAAAGTGCTTCGGGTGACGGAATATTTGTATCCCCATTTTCAAATGCAGAGCCGCAGACATTCCACCTTCCCTTTGCAATATAATCCTTCATTTTATCAAAAAGTTCAGGATAATATTCTTCCATTAGTTCATAGCGATATGAACCTTCAAAAGAAAATTTATATGAAGGATATTTTTCAAAAAGCTTAAAATTATCAACTAAAGTATTATAAATATATTGGCTGACAGTAGTTTCAAAGTCCCAACTCCACACTGTATCAAGGTGTGAAGTTGCGACTGTATATATTTTTTTCTTAGGCATAATATCACCTCAAAAGGCACTTGCCAATTATATTGCAACAATATTTACAAGCTTGCCCGGAACATAAATTTCTTTTTTAATTTCTTTGCCTGCAATTTCAGCGGCAATTTTTTCATCTTTTTTAGCAAGTTCGATTGCATCTTCCTTGCTTATATCAATTGGAACAACAATTCTTGAACGAACCTTACCTTTAACCTGAAGTGCGATTTCAACACTATTTTCTTTAGTCTTTTCATCGTCAAATTCAGGCCACTTTGCTTCGTGTACAGCACCGCCGAAGTTCATTATTTCCCACATTTCCTCTGTAACATGAGGTGCAAATGGGTTAAGAATGATAGTTAAATCACGAAGTTCGGCTTTATTAACACCCTTTGAATACATTTCGTTTACAAGGGTCATCATTGATGCAATAGCTGTGTTGCACTTAAGATTATCAATATCATCTGTAACTTTTTTAATTGTTTTATGCATAAGAGCTTCAAGTTCAGGTGAATATTCATCACCGTCTTTAACGATTTCTTGCAAATTCCAGAAACGCTCAATAAATCTCTTACAACCTTTGATAGAATCACTGTTCCAAGGTGCAGCTTTTTCAAAGTCACCGATAAACATTTCATAAAGGCGCATTGTATCTGCACCGTATTGGTCAACAATTTCATCCGGGTTAACAACATTGCCCCTTGACTTTGACATCTTTTCACCGTTTTGACCGAGAATCATACCGTGTGATGTACGCTTTTGATATGGTTCTTTAGTAGGAACAACACCGATGTCATAAAGGAATTTATGCCAGAAACGAGAATAGAGAAGGTGCAAAGTAGTATGCTCCATGCCACCGTTATACCAATCTACCGGGCTCCAATATTCTGCCGCTTCTTTTGAAACAAGTTCTTTATCATTGTGCGGGTCCATATATCTTAAGAAATACCAAGATGAACCTGCCCATTGCGGCATTGTATCTGTTTCCCTTTTAGCAGGTTTTCCGCAGCAAGGGCAAGTGGTGTTAACCCAATCTGTCATTTTTGCAAGCGGTGATTCGCCTGTATCGGTAGGTTCATATGAATCCACCATAGGAAGTCTTAAAGGAAGTTCACTTTCAGGAACAGGAACATATCCGCAATCGTCACACTTAACAATAGGAATAGGCTCACCCCAATATCTTTGGCGTGAAAATACCCAGTCACGAAGCTTAAAGTTTACTTTTTGGTGGCCTTTACCTTCTTTAGTAAGCCATTCGGTAATTGCTTTTTTAGCTTCTTCAACTGTCATACCTGTAAGGAATGATGAATTAACAAGTTTGCCTGTTGCACAGTCTGTAAATGCTTCGTTTTCAACACCGACTTTTGAACCTGCAACAACTTCGATAATAGGTAAATCGAATTTCTTTGCAAATTCCCAGTCACGAGTATCGTGTGCAGGAACTGCCATAATCGCACCCGTACCGTAAGATGTAAGTACATAGTCTGAAATAAAGATAGGAATTTCAGTATCATTTACAGGGTTGATACCCATTACACCATCAAGCTTAACACCGGTTTTATCCTTATTAAGTTCAGTTCTTTCAAAGTCTGACTTATGTGCAGCTTCCTGCTGGTAAGCACGAACTTCATCAATATTTTTAAGCTTATCTGCCCACTTTTCAACAAGCGGGTGTTCAGGTGAAATAACCATATATGTTGCGCCGAAAAGAGTATCAGGGCGGGTAGTATATACAGTTAAAGTATCACCCAAAGTTGTGCCGAAATCAACTTCTGCACCGGTTGAACGGCCAATCCAGTTTTTCTGCTGAACCTTAACTCTGTCAATAAAATCAAGGTCATCAAGATCATCAACAAGCCTTTGAGCATATTCAGTAATTTTAAGCATCCACTGGCTCTGGTTCTTTCTGATAACTTCACTGCCGCAACGCTCACATACACCGTTTACAACTTCTTCATTTGCAAGCACGCATTTGCAAGAAGTACACCAGTTTACAGCCATTTCTTTTTTGTAAGCAAGTCCCTTTTTGAAAAGTTGAAGGAAAATCCACTGTGTCCATTTATAATAGCTCGGGTCAGTAGTGTTAATTTCCCTTGTCCAGTCAAACGAAAAGCCGAGTGACTGAAGCTGCTGCTTAAATCTTGCAACATTTTGCTTTGTTACTTCTTCAGGATGAATATGATTTTTAATTGCGAAGTTTTCAGTCGGAAGACCGAAAGCATCCCAACCCATAGGGTAAAGAACATTATATCCCTGAAGTCTTTTTTTACGGGCAACTATATCAAGAGCTGTATAAGACCTTGGGTGGCCTACATGAAGTCCCTGACCTGACGGATAAGGAAATTCAACAAGGCAGTAATATTTAGGAAGTGAAAAATCCTGCTTTGCTGCGAATGTGTTTTGAGTGTACCAAACATTTTGCCATTTGGCTTCAATCTCTTTAAAATTGTATTCCATTATTTTAATCCTCCAATAATTTTGCTGTATCTAAAACTTCGCCATCTTTCCATAAACGCTCAAGTGAATAAAATTCACGCTGCTGCTTATGGAAAATATGAATAACAACCGAATTATAATCAAGGCAAACCCAATTTGTGCTTCTGCCTTCTATATGGTGCGGCTCAACGCCGAGTTCGTCAAGCTTATACTCAACTTCATCAGCCATAGCTTTGATTTGAGTTGAACTTGTAGCTGTGGCAATTACAAAGTAATCGGTAAGAACAGTTAAATCGGTAATACCGATTACTTCAATATCCTCGCCTTTCTTGCTGTCAATAGCTTTAACTGCTGTTTTTACAATATTAAGTGCCTGCATAACTTCACCCTTTCTATTTAAAATACTCATCAAGTATCCAATTATATGCTTCAACAGTCAAAGGATGAAGCGGTATTTGCCTTTTTGCCACCGACTTAATTGTATAAGCAGTGCCGTAAAGCAAACCGTATTCAATACCCTTTTCCGTTTCTTTTCTGATAACATCTACATCGGGATAATCCCTATCGGCTGAAATAAAATCGGCAAGATATACAATCTGCTCAAGCATAGTCATATTTGCCTTGCCGGTAGTATGATACCTTATAGAATTTATAATATCCATATCATCAATACCAAGCTTAATTGCCATTCCGGCACCTGATGCTTGGTGCAAAAATTTATCGCTCTTTTTATCAAAACTGTGAAGTTCAATACCGTTATTTTTAATTATTTCAAGTTGAACAGCATTATCAGTTTCTTTTGTAATATCATGCAAAAGCCCTGCAACCTCGGCTTTTTCTTCATCCACACCATAACGCTTTGCAAGTTTAATGGCACTTTGTGATACGCAAAGCGAATGGTAAAATCGCCTGTCAGATAATGTATCTTTCAAAATTTTTGCGTATTTTTCGGTATCATACATTATAAATTCGCCTCTTTATTATATAATCATACACTTTTTCAGGCACAAGATTTGAAAAATCCTCACCCGATTTTATTTTATTTCTTATTTCACTTGAACTGACCTTTAATACAGGCGAAGCCAAAAGTTTAAATTTATTTATATCAAGTCCGTTTAAGCTTGACGCAAAATCAATTATCTGTGCTTTTTCGGCTTCATTTTCCCTTGCACTTGTGCAAAGAGTTACAAGTGTAAGAATTTCTTTATACTTATACCACTTATCAAAATGAAGCAATTGGTCTGCCCCAATTATAAGGTAAAACTCTGCATTTTTATATATTTTTTTCAGTTCAAGCAAAGTATCATAAGTATAACTTTTGCCATCACGCTTAAATTCAATATCCGATACTTCAAATTTATCATACGGTTTTATTGCAAGCCGTAGCATATTAAATCTGTCTTTTCTGCCTGCAAAATCTTCGTTTGATTTATGCGGCGGTATATTAGTCGGTATAAACAAAATCTTATCAAGCCCAAGTTCATCAAGATAATGCTTTGCCAAATTCAAATGCCCATTATGAACAGGATTAAACGCGCCGCCGAAAATTCCGATTTTAAGCTTATCTGCCATAATATTTAGGTCTGTCATATTTTGCATAAGGGTTTTTAGCTTCCTTTTCTCTTTGGCGCTGTCTTTTGCCCTTAATCTTTACTTTCTTTTTAGCTGTTGCTTTTGCTGTGCCTGAGCCTCTTTTTTTCTTTTTTTCGGCAATTCGCTCTTCATCAATTTCACGGTAAAGAACAATAATTCCGCCTATAACCTGAATAACCTCGGCACCGAGCGGATCTGCAAGCTTTTGCGCAAGTTCCTTTGGTGTTTCAGGTGCAGATTCAAGGTGAACTCTGATTTTAATAAGTTCTCTGGTATCAAGTGTATCATCAATTTGGGTAAGCAAATTTTCACTTATACCCTCTTTACCAAGCTGAATAATCGGTTCAAGCCCGTTAGCTTTTGCTCTTAAAGCTGCTCTTTCTTTAGATGTCATATGATTTTCTCCAATTCTTTTGTTAGTAAGCGAAGTGCGTTACCTCTATGGCTGATTTTATCTTTTTCCTCTGCTGTATATCTGCCGAAAGCTTTACCGTCAACCAAAAACAGAGGGTCATATCCAAATCCCTCATTACCGTCCCTTTCAAAGCCGATAACGCCGCTGCATTCGCCCCTGACAACAATTTCACGACCGTCAGGGAAAGTACAGCAAATAGCACAAACATAATGTGCCGTCCTCTTTTCAAGCGGTACACCGTCAAGCTTTTCTAAAAGAAGGTCATTATTTTTTTCATCATTTCCGTGTTCACCTGCGAAGCGTGCCGAAAAGATACCCGGCGCACCGTTAAGATAATCAACACAAAGTCCCGAATCATCTGCAATAGCCGGCATATTCATTTCTTTACAAGCCGCCCTTGCTTTAAGCTTTGCATTATCTTCAAATGTTTCACCGTCTTCTTCAACATCTTCAAGTGTAACACCAAGCATTTTTGCTGTTACAACATTTATACCGAGCGGGGATAAAATTCTTTGCATTTCCGCAAGCTTTTTCATATTATTTGTTGCTAAAATAAAATCCATATTAACACCCCTTACTCTGCTTTTTCTTCTGCATTATCTTCATCGTGCTGAATAAAATCCGTAATTTCCTTATCATCATCCGGAATTGTAGCATCAAAAAGACCTGCTGCAAACGCATCTGCATCAAAAGGCTGCAAATCTTCAATCTTTTCGCCCACACCTACAAATTTAACAGGCACATCAAGTTCATTATTGATAGCAAGTACCACACCGCCCTTGGCAGTACCGTCAAGCTTGGTTAAAACTATGCCTGTAATACCGGCAGCCTCTTTGAAATCTTTTGCCTGATTAACAGCGTTTTGACCTGTTGTAGCATCAAGCACCAAAAGAATTTCTTTTGAAGCGTCAGGCAATTCCCTTTCAATAACTCTGCTGATTTTATTAAGCTCATCCATAAGATTTTTCTTATTATGAAGCCTGCCTGCTGTATCAATAATAATTACATCACTGTTTCTTGCTTTGCCTGCCGCAATAGTATCATAAACTACCGAAGCCGGGTCTGAACCCTCGGCGTGCTTAATCAAATCCACCTGCGCTCTGTCTGCCCAAACCTGAAGTTGCTCAATTGCGGCAGCACGGAAAGTATCTGCAGCGCCCAAGATTACACTTCTGCCCTGTTCTTTAAGCCTCATAGCAAGCTTGCCGATAGTAGTGGTTTTGCCGACACCGTTTACACCGATTACAAGAATAACAGACGGCTTTGTACGAAGTCGCAAATAGCTGCCGCCCCATACAATACCCGAAACTATATCTTTCATAATTTCGCGTACCTGCCTTACATCATCAACCTTGTCATTTTCAATTTTACTTTTTAAATCACGAATAATTCTTTCAGCAGTCGGCATACCGACATCGCCCATTATAAGAATTTCCTCAAGGTCATCAAAAAACTCCGGTGTGATTTTTTCATAAGAATCCATCACCTCATCAAGCTGGGCTGTGATACCCTCATCTCTTGTTTTTTTAAGACCTTTTTTAAATATAGAAAAAATGCCCATAATTACTTCTTCCTTTATATTTATTACATTATATATTATTCAAGTCCCATTTTAGCTGCAAGTTCGGCTGTTTGAAGTTCAATAAGCTTTGATACACCCTTTTCCTGCATTGTAACACCGTAAAGAACATCCGCTTCTTCCATAGTGCCTCGCCTATGAGTAATTGAAATAAATTGAGTTTTATCCGTCATCTTACGCATATATTTTGCAAATCGCTCAACATTGACATCATCAAGCGCCGCTTCAACCTCGTCATAAATGCAAAACGGAGCCGGCTGAACTTTAAGTACACTGAACAAAAGTGCCATTGCCGCAAGCGACTTTTCACCGCCGGAGAAAAGGTTAATATTCTGAACTGATTTTCCCGGTGGCTGAATACGGATTTCAATAGGAGATTCAAGGCAGTTATCCGGCTGTTCCAAAAGAAGCTCACCCTTACCTCCGCCGAAGAAATCTGCAAAGCAAACTTTAAATTCAGCATTGATTTTATTAAACTGAGTAAGGAATTTTTCACTCATAGAAGCAGTCAAATCCTCAATTATTTTCATAAGTTCATTTTTTGACTTTTCAACATCGCCTATTTGCTCTTTAAGGAATGTATAGCGCTCGCTTACTTCCTTATATTCTTCAATAGCACCTACATTGATTGAGCCAAGACCTTTGATTGCAACTTTAATTTCGTGAAGTCTGCGCTTTGCTTCGCTCATATCATCAATTTGAATATTAAGTGCTTCAGCTTCATGCTTGGTGAGTTCATACTGTTCAAAGAGCATATCGTTTAATTCATCATACTCTTTTTTCATAGCATTTTTTCTTTCATCAAGACGAACGATTGAACCTGAAAGCTTTTCTCTATCCTGATTTTTAATTTTTTCCTCACCGCGAAGTTCAGTTGTACGCTTTTCAAGCTCATTTCTTTGTTCTATCTGCGCACTCACATCATTATTTGACTGCTCTGCCTTAATCCTAAGGTCATTTGCATTGGCCTTAATTTCGTTAATTGAAATAAGAAGAGCCTGATTTCTTTCTTCAATAACCTTGATTTCATCCCAAATGGTTTTAACTCTGTCTGATTGAGTATTTTTTCTCAAATTAAGTTCTTCAACAGAAAGTTTGGCAGTTTCGTTATCTTTTGCAAGTGTAACAAGTTCAAGATTTATCTTTTCGCTTTTTTCCCTGTACTCGTCACGCTTTGCATTTATTTCGCTTGCATTGCCTGAAGTTTTTTCAAGTTCCTTTTCAGCTTGTGCAATTTCATTTTCAATTACTTTGATTTCATTTTCACTTGATTTTGATTCATTTTCAAATTCGGCAATTCGTTCTTTGGCACTGTCTTTTTCACTGATAAGAAGTGAAAGCTGAGATGAAAGATGCTCATATTTTTCTAAAACAAGCTTATGTTCACCCTGCGCTCTGATAAGTTCCTCTTTTGCCTGCTGTAAATCAGCTTGCGCTCCCTGCAAATTAGCAAGTGCAAAATTTGCTTCTTCAAGTGCTGTTTTATATTTAGCTTTAATTTGCTGTGCAGTTTCTTCAAGTTTCTTGGCTTCTTTATTAAGCTCATCAATCATATTTCCTCTTGAAAGAATACCTGCACCCTTTGATTGCGAACCGCCGGTCATTGATCCGCCCGGATTTATAATCTGACCGTCAACTGTAACTATTTTAAATCTGTTGGAATATCTTTTTGAAATTCCTATTGCCGAGTCCATATCTTCAACTATAACTACTCTGCCTAAAAGATTTGAAATAATATTTTTATATTCGTTCTTGCAATCAACAAGTTCACTTGCAATTGCAACAAAGCCCAAATTATCATCAAGGTCTTTTTCATCAAGATTTCTTGGCTTTATAGCTGAAATCGGGAGAAAAGTTGCCCTGCCGACACGGTTATTTTTAAGATAATAAATTGCACGCTTTGCGTCTGCTTCATTGCCGACTACTATATTTTGCATTGCTGCACCGAGTGCAACTTCAACAGCAACACTGTACTCATTATCAACAGTGATAAGCTGTGACAGCGGCCCGTGAACACCTGAAAGTGCCTTGCTTTGTGCCTGACGCATAACGGCTTTTACAGCACCTGAAAAACCTTCCATATTTTTTTCAAGGTCAAGAAGCATTTTAGCTTTTTGCGTCTTTTGGTTATATTCATTGTTAGCCTTTTCAAGTTCAGCTTTAAGCTTTTCGGCATTAGCGTTTTTATTTTCAAGCTTAATTTTATAACCCTGCATCGAGTTATTATTTTCATCAATACGAGCTTGCAAAGCTTTTAAATTTTCATCACTTTTTTCTTTAAGCTTTTCAACTTCTTCAAGGTCATTTTTTCCTTGCTCAATTGATGAATCAACAATGCTTTGCCTTGATTTAATTTCCTGTGCGGATGTAAGTGCCTGTGAGCATTTAACCCTGCAATCGGAAAGTTTAAGTGTAAGAGAAGTGATTTTTTGATTAAGTTCAACAGTAAGCTTTGAAAACTCTTCATTTGATGAAAGAAGATTATTCATTTCATCTGTAACATTTTTAAGTTCCTGCTTTTTTGCTTTTATCTCTACTTCGCTTTCGGAAATGAAGTTCTGCTTTTCTTCAATTTGAGCATCAATTGAAAGATTTGTATTATCAACATCACCGATGTCATTTTTAAGTCTTTCAATAGTTTCATTATTATGGTTTAATGTGGTTTCTAAAACCGAAGCTTCACCGTCTTTGCGTAGTGCTTCTTCCTCATAAGCTTTTGAGCCCATTCTGATTTGCTCGATTTGGGTATTGATTGAAACGGTTTTTTGCGCAATTTCTTCAATTTCTTCTTCAATAGCTTTAAGTTCTTTTTCGCAAATATCATATGATGCGTTTGCCGCGTCAATTTTATGCTCCTGCTCACGAAGCTCATTTGTAAAGCGATTTATTTTATTTACCCAAACACCGATTTCAAGTGTTTTCTTTTCATCCGAAAGGGTAATGAATTTTTGTGCTTTTTCGCTTTGCTTTCTGAGCGGCTCAACTCTGCTTTCAAGTTCGCCCAAAATATCAAGAAGTCTTACTAAATTTTCTTGTGCCTGGTCAAGCCTGCGGGTTGCGTCTTTTCTTTTATGGCGGAAAAGTGAAATACCTGCCGCTTCTTCAAAAAGTTCACGCCTATCCTCATTTTTTTGAGATATGATAGAGTCGATTTTACCCTGACCCACCATAGAATATCCGTCAGAACCAAGGCCTGTATCCATAAACAGTTCCCTAATATCCCTTGCTCTTACGGTTTCACCGTCAATTTTATATTCACTTTCACCGGAGCGATAATATCTTCTTGAAACCGTTACAATTTCACCTTTATCTTTAAGGGTTTGGTCAGTATTATCCAGGGTGAGCTGAACCTGTGCAAAACCGAGTGCTTTACGCGTAGAAGTACCGCTGAAAATTACATCTTCCATTTTAGAACCGCGAAGTGATTTTGAACTTGTTTCGCCCAAAACCCAACGAACAGCATCGGAAATATTACTTTTGCCTGAACCGTTAGGACCTACAACAGCAGTTATACCTTTACCGAAATTAAGACTTGTCCTGTCAGGGAAAGACTTAAAACCCTGTATTTCAAGTGATTTTAATACCATTATTTTATCTCCAATTCATCAACATCAAGATTATTGTTGATAACAATTTTTATGTTATATCCTCTTTCAATAAGAAGATAAATATTCGACTTTTTATTGCCTTTCAGCTTTGAAAGTGACTTTGAATTAACAGCCACTTCGTAATCAGCCGGGGGTAAATCAAGAATTTTATTTAGCATAATTCTTGATTTAACAAGCTCACCAAAGCTGTCGTGAAAACCGCCGGCAAGCATATTTTTCTTTATATCCTCGCTTGAATGAAGGCCCAAGCGAATTATTTTAATTGAATTTTCCTCAAAAAGAGGTACAAGCTTTGCCACAAGTTCAGCCGATTGCTCAGCATTCGGCGGATTGTATTCACCGCTTAAATATAAATCTGCAAGATATGTATTTTTAAGCACAACAGTAGGATAAATCCTGACAGTCTGCGGTTTAAGCGAAATGATTTTTTTAGCAGTTTCAATTGCTTTTTCCTCACTGTCTTTATACAAACCCGTCATCATTTGAAGCCCAAGTTCAAAGCCGAAAGATTTAATAAGTTTTGATGCAATTTCAACATCTTTTGAAGTGTGACCGCGCCTGTTAGCCAAAAGTACCTCGTCATCCATACTTTGCGCACCGAGTTCAATACTTGTCACACCGTATTTTTTTAAAAGTGATAATATTTCACCGTCAATAAAATCAGGTCTGGTTGAAATTCTTATACCGCTCACTTCACCTGATTTTACATATTTATACGCCGTTTCCAAAAGGGCGAGCATATATTTTCTGTCTATTGCAGTAAACGAACCTCCGAAAAAAGCTATCTCATAATCGTAGCCTTTATGTTTGAGTGCCGTTAACACTGCTTTATCCACATCCGCCGTACTCGGTTGGTTATTATGCCCGGTAATTGTTTTTTGATTGCAAAATGAGCATTGGCACGGGCAACCCAAATGCGGAACGAAAATACTGATATTACCTTTTTTCATATTACACCCATAAGCTTAAGCGCTTCCTTGGCAGCTTCTTGCTCTGCACTTTTTTTGCTTCTTCCCTTGCCTTTGCCGATAACATTTGAATTAAGATGAACTTCAACTTCAAATACTTTGTTATGGTCTGGCCCGCTTTCACCCACAAGCACATAGTTAACATTTTCATCAGGATTTTGCTGAACTACTTCCTGCAAAGTGGTTTTATAATCTTTAAAATTTATATGATGTGTTTCAACAGCGGGAGAAAGAAAAGCAAGCACAAATTTTTCAGCATTTTCCATTCCGCCGTCAAGGTAAACAGCGGCAATAAGTGCTTCAAAAGCATTTTCTAAAATCGACGATCTGTCAGCTCCGCCGGTATTTGATTCACCCTTGCCCAAAAAAAGATAATCGCCAAGTGAAATTTGCCTTGCAAAATCCGAAAGTGACTGCGTGCAAACAAGTGATGAACGAAGCTTTGATAAATCCCCCTCCGGCATATCGGGAAAACGGTGATACAAAAAATTAGCCGAGATTATGGAAAGAACTGCGTCACCGAGAAATTCCATTCTTTCATTACACTTGATTTTATTATGCCTTTCGTTAGCAAAAGAGGAATGTGTAAGTGCCTCCATAAGATATTCACGATTTTTAAAGGTGTATCCTATTTTATCTTCAATAGTTGCCATAATATTTGTTAAGCCTCTTGTAAATTTTTAGAAAACCAGGTTTCCATAGTTTCAATTAAATCATTATCTATAAACCAAACTGCCTGTTTGATTGCATTTTTAAAAGTGCGTGCATCTGCCGAACCGTGTGCCTTAACAACAGGCTTTTTAACACCAAGCATAACCGCACCGCCGTATTCTTTATAATCAAATTGCTTTTTCATATCATCAATACCCGATTTAACACCAAGATATGCAAGCTTTGATAAGGTGTTTTTCATAAAGGCATCTTTAATACCGTTCATCAAAACCTTTGCAACACCCTCATAAGTTTTGAGTATCAGGTTACCTGTGAATCCATCGGCAACTACTACATCCGCATCGCCAAACGGAATTTGCCTGCCCTCAATATTACCGATAAAGTTATAAGGTGCTTTGCTCATAAGTTCGTAAGCTTCCTTAACCACAGGCGTACCCTTTGTATTTTCCTCACCGTTATTTGCAAGGGCAACTTTCGGATTTTCAAGCTTCATAATTTTATTCATATAAAGGCTTCCCATTTGCCCGAATTGGTAAAGGAATTCACTTCTGCACTCGGCGTTCGCACCGCAGTCCATAAGAAGAAAAGGCTTTTTTGCGCTTGGCATAACAGATGCAATCGCAGGCCTTTTAACACCCTTAATTCTTTTGGTAATAAGAGTTGCACCAACTGTTACACAGCCTGTATTTCCCGCACTTACAAAAGCATCGCCCTCACCGTCATTAAGCAATTTAAAACCGACTGCCATTGATGAATCGGCTTTTTCTTTAAGTACGCACTTTGCATCATCGTGCATTGAAATCACTGAATTTGAATTAACTATTTTTGTATTATTGAGTGCAATGTTATTGTCTTTAGCGCATTTTTTTATTACTTCTTCATTGCCGACAAGAACAGGTTTAATCCCATATTCCTTTACTGCAAGAAAAGTACCCTTGAGTATTTCAAGCGGTGCATTATCGCCGCCCATTGCGTCAATAATTATTCTTTTAATTTTTGGCAATATATTCCACCCTTTCTTTATTTTTAAAGCGTTTTAACAACTTCATCTATATAGGCGAGCGACCTGTTTGAAAGTGCTGCATAACGCTCCTTTTTATCTCTTATTTTAGGTTCAATAGCAGGAAGCACACCGAAGTTTGCTCCCATTGGCTGAAAGTTTTTAACGCTTTCATCACTGATATAATCGCAAAGCGCACCTATCATAGTAATATCGGGCAAAATAAAAGGAGTTTTACCCTCTGCCTTTCTTACCGCATTTATTCCTGCAATAATGCCGCTTGACGCACTTTCCATATATCCCTCAACACCGGTAATCTGACCGGCAAAGAAAAGATTATCCTTTTCTCTGAATGAGAAATCGGCATTTAAAAGCTTCGGTGAATTGAGAAATGAATTTCTGTGCATTACACCGTATCTTACAAACTGTGCATTTTCAAGCCCGGGAATCATTGAAAAAACCCGCTTTTGCTCACCAAATTTCAAATTAGTTTGAAAGCCTACAAGATTAAACATTGTACCCTTTGAATTTTCACGCCTTAACTGAACGCACGCCCAAGGCCTATGACCTGTATTAGGGTCAACCAAGCCGACAGGCTTCATAGGGCCGAAGCGAGGAGCGTCAAGCCCTCTTTTTGCAAGCTTTTCAATAGGCATACATCCCTCATAAACATCAAAATCGTGAACGACTGCGCCCTCGGCATTAACTAACTCTTCTATAAAATTTTCGTACTCGGACTTGTTAAACGGGCAATTGATATAGTCATCATCCCCTCCACGCTCATAGCGTGAAGCACCGAAAGCTTTGGTCATATCAACACTGTCGGCTGTAACAATAGGAGCTGCCGCATCATAAAACGAAAGATATTCGCCTGTTATTTCAGAAATACTTTCTGCAAGCTTACCGTCTGTAAGCGGGCCTGTTGCAACAACTGTAACGGTATCACCGTCAAGTTCTAAATTTTCAACAACTTCATTTATCACTTCAATATTGGGATGTGATTTGATTTTTTCAGTAACACGGGAAGAAAAAATATCCCTGTCAACCGCCAATGCACCGCCTGCCGGAACACTCGATTGCCTTGCAACAGGAACGGTAAGCGAGCCAAGCCTTGCCATTTCTTCTTTTAAAAGTCCGGCGGCACTTTCAATTCGTGAAGCTTTAAGCGAATTTGAGCAAACGAGTTCGCAAAAGAAATCCGACTTATGTGCTTCACTTTTTTTAATTGGCTTCATTTCATAAAGCGAAACCTTGTAACCTTTATTTGCAATTTGCCAAGCAGCTTCAACGCCTGCAAGGCCTGCACCTATAACTCTAAATTTCATATATTACTTATTATTCTTCTGTTTTCTTCTTTTTTGGGGCAGGCTTTGTAAAGCCGCAGCCTTCTGTATCAGGGCAATAAAGCACATTACCCTTGCGCTTAAAGAGCGATTTGCCGCAACGCGGGCAAACCTCATCACTCGGCATATCCCAAGTCATAAAGTTACAATTAGGGTAATTTGAGCAACCATAGAAAGATGAACCCCTCTTGGTTTTCTTTTCAATTACATCACCGCCGCATTCAGGGCATTTTGCTTTGGTTCTGAAAATAAGCGGCTTTGTATTTTTACATTCAGGGTAACCCGGGCAAGCAAGGAATTTACCGAATCTGCCGACTTTGATAACCATATTTCTGCCACACTTTTCGCAGATTTCATCAGTTTCTTCTTCCTTAAGCTTTATCTTAACACCCTGCATTTCCTCTTTAGCTTTTTCAAGCGGCTTTTCAAAATCATCATAATAAAGACGAATCATCTCTTTATAATCTTTATCGCCCGAATCAATCTTATCAAGATCTGCTTCCATTTTAGATGTATATTTAACATTAACTATGTTTGGCATTTTATCTTTAAGCAGGTTTGTTACTGCTTCGCCGAGTTCAGTAGGTACAAACTGCTTGCCCTCACGCTTAACATATTCACGGTTGATAATAGTTGATGTAATAGTAACATAAGTTGACGGCCTGCCTACACCGTTTTCTTCAAGTGCTTTTGTAAGCGAAGCTTCTGTATACCTTGCAGGAGGTTGAGTGAAATGCTGATTGCCAAGAATACTCTTCAGCTTAAGTTCATCACCCTCGGCAAGTACCGGAAGCGGAGATGCGCTGTCATTCTTTTCATCATCATCCTTTTCTTCATAAAGCTTTGTGAAACCGTCAAATTTAACTGTATATCCCGTAGCTGTGAAGATATAATTTTTAGCTTCAATTTCTATCTTCATAGTTTCCTGCAAGCAAGATTCCATAAGTGAAGCAATAAATCTTTCCCATACAAGCTTATAAATTTTATACTGGTCATTTGATAAATAAGGCTTAACCTGTTCAGGTGTAACCTTTGGCATTGACGGCCTGATAGCTTCGTGTCCGTCTTGAATATTACTTTTCGATTTAAAATATCTCGGCTTTTTAGGAAGATATTTTTCACCGAAAGTTTCGGTAATAAATTCATTACCTGCCTGCCTTGCTTCTTCTGAAATACGAAGTGAGTCTGTTCTCATATAAGTGATAAGACCGACTGTGCCAAGCTCGCCTGCTTCAACACCTTCATAAAGTTCCTGCGCCGCTTTCATCGTTCTTTTTGCCTGGAATGAAAGACGCCTTGACGCTTCCTGCTGAAGTGTGGAAGTGATAAACGGAGGTGTAGGATTTTTCTTTCTGCTGCCTTTTTTAACACTTTTTACAACATAACTTGCACCTTCAAGTTCAGTAAGAACAGTATCACTCTGCTCCTTATTTTCAATTTTGATTTTTTCGCCGTCTTTAGTTGAAAGTGCGGCTGAAAATACTTTTCTTTCAGGTGGGTTGGTAAATTTAGCATCAATTGACCAATATTCTTCAGCCTTGAATGCACGAATTTCATTTTCCCTGTCAACAATAAGGCGAAGTGCAACCGACTGCACACGGCCTGCTGAAAGACCGCGCCTGATTTTTTGTGAAATAAACGGTGAAAGCTTGTAGCCGATAAGACGGTCAAGAATTCTTCTTGCCTGCTGGGCATCGACCAAGTCAATATCAATTTTACGCGGATTTGCCATTCCGTTTTTTACACCGTTTTTAGTAATTTCATTAAAGGTAACTCTGTTTTCATCGTTAAGGTCAAGTCCCAAAAGAGTGGCAAGGTGCCAAGAAATTGCTTCTCCCTCACGATCGGGGTCAGTTGCGAGATATACATAATCTGCACCATCAGCCTTTTTCTTAAGATCTTTTACAAAGTTTTCCTTTCCTTTTATTACTGCATATTTAGGTTCAAAATCATTTGCAATATCAACACTGAGCCTTGCTGCCGGCAAATCTCGTACATGGCCCATTGATGCAATTACATCATAGCCTCTGCCAAGATAGCCTTTAATATTCTTTGCCTTTGCAGGTGACTCCACAATTACTAATTTAGACATATATAATTCCCATAGCCTTTCAAGATTTTTTAAACCTCTTACCCGAGGCACTTATAATCAATTTTTTTATTTCAAGAACGGTTAATGCCGCCAGCACCGATGACGCCGGCAAATTTGATTTCGCAATAACATCATCAATAAAGTTATATTCATCATCCAAGCAGTCATACACAATTTTTACATTGCCTTGAAGCTCAATTGCTTTTTCTTCAACTTTTGCTCTGTGTTCTCTGCTTTTTTCAACATTTTTAAACGAATATTTTTCTTCATCGGGATTGCTCTGCTTGATTTGATTTTGCGTTCTCGGTTTAATGCGTGCCATATTTACATCTTGCTCCGATTTATCAAGAGCAATTTGGTTTGATTCCCTAAGTTTTGACATATCAAGCGTATCAAACCTATCGGCATACGCTTTAACAACATCAACAGGGTTAATAGCCACGCCTGCACCGTTTTCAATAAGCTTATTTGTTCCGCCGTATTCAACCGAAAGAACAGGAGCCGGAACAGCATATAAATCACGCTTTTGTTCAAGCGCACGCTTTGTGGTAACAAAAGTACCGCTTCTTACACCTGCTTCAACCACAAGCACACCGAGCGAAAGCCCGCTTATAATTCTGTTTCTTACCGGAAAGTTTCTTCCGCTTGCTTTGGTAAAAGGTTGGTATTCTGTAACAAGCGCACCGTTTTGACTGATTTTTTTACGCAAATCTCTGTTTGTATCAAGATAGCTATCGCCAAAGCCGTTACCCAAAACCGCAACAGTTTGACCGCCGCCTTCAAGCGCACCCTCGTGCGAATAAGAATCAATACCGAGTGCGCCGCCGCTGATAACACTTGCTCCGGCTTCGGTTAACCCTTTTCCGAAAACCCGTGCAACCCTAACTGCATATTCACTCGCTTTTCTTGAACCTACCATTGCGATAGTAACAAGATTATCAATATCAGGCAAAATTCCGTCAACATACAAAACAGCCGGTGCATCAGGTATATCTTTAAGCCTGTTTGGATAAGACTCATCGTCATAATCGACAATCTTATATCCCTGCTGCAAGCAATAATCAATTACTTCATTGCCTTTTTCAATATCTGTGCTTATAAGTTTTTCGACTTGCCTGTTTGTTAAAAACGAACTCATTCTCCACTCGGTTTCGCCAAGATTATAAAGCTCTTTAGCCCCACCGAATTCATCAATGATTTTGGATATTTTAGCCCCATATCCAAATACATTTTGAAGCCATATCCAATACTTTGCATTTTCACTCATCTTAACATCTCCCACATTACAATTGCCCCGGCAACATGTGCATTTAAACTTTCGGCACGACCGAGCATAGGGATTGTTACTGTTTCGTCACAGATGTTCATAACTTCATCGCTTACACCGTTAGCTTCATTTCCGATTACGCAAAGTGATGATTTTGGAAATTGCGTTTCATTTATTTTTTTAGCCGATGAATCAGGCGAAGTGGCATAAGTTTTAATGCCAAGAGATTTTGCCTTTTGCAAAACAGGCGCAAGGCTTTGACATTCAAAAACATCAAGCCTTAAAACCGAACCCATTGACGCACGCAAAACTTTAGGATTAAAAACATCGCATCCGCCCCCTACTATTACACTTGAAATACCGAGCGCTTCGGCTGTTCTGATAACAGTGCCGAGATTGCCCGGGTCTTGAAGATTATCAAGCGCAATATATTTTTGACCTGTTTTTAATGAAATATTTTCATTTTTCATTTTGCAAACTGCAAATACGCCCTGCGAATTTTTTGTTTCGCTTATTTTTTGTGAAAGTGTATCACTTATAAAATATGAATTTTTGCTTTTCCTTTGCATTTGAACAGACGCGTCAAAATACTTTTCATTAGCACTTTCGGTTATTAAAAAAGTTTCAACTTCATAAGACGAATTAAGGGCGTCAAAAACAAGCCTTGCCCCTTCAAGTACAAACAAGCCTTGAGCCTTACGCTCCTTGGAAGAGGTAAAGAGTTTTTTAACGCCCTTTATTATTTCATTATTTTTACCTGTGATTTTTTCCATACACAACTCCAAGAAAGTGTGCCAATAATTTACATTCGTTTAAAGAAATCACTGACTGCATTATTATATTATAATTTTATATTATATTACATTATATGTATAAAAATT
>ERZ791906.662-NODE-662-length-35668-cov-5.246343_pt1 | contig 35668 bp, 43 predicted proteins | sample MGYA00510146_ERZ791906 | MGnify/ENA primary metagenome ERZ791906 (study PRJEB30046, sample SAMN00792096) | human gut metagenome | study: EMG produced TPA metagenomics assembly of the A metagenome-wide association study of gut microbiota in type 2... | reverse complement strand
ACGTTTACCAACTGTTGATTTACATTACGCAAATCATTTATTTCCGCCGCCTGTTTTTCGATTAATGATTTTAATTCATTGTACTGTTCCATTGTCAGTTCCTCACTTTCACTTAATTTATTTTCAAAATCTTGCCATAGCTCCGGTTGTCTTACGAACGGCTCGGGACACTGTTTGTCCCACACATCATAATGACGTAGCACGTTTGCAACCGGCACACCGTATTTATTCATCAAATACCGTGTTAATTTAATTGTCTGTTCCACAATCCCGTCACGAATATAGTATTTACCGTCCGCACCGATACGACTGCACATTTCAATCGAAATACTGTTCATATTCCTGCAATACGGGTGTTTGTAAATTTTTGTACCACCGACAGCCCACGCCGCCCATTTATCGGGTACAGATTGATATATTCCGTCGTCACCGATAAAATAATGTGCAGACGCACCACGATTTGCACCGCTGAAATAATTGCAGTTGTTCAATGCCGTATCGCCGTTATTTGACGTAAAATGAATGACGATATATTTAATATCGCCATTCCTGTATGTGTAGCAATTAGACGTGTGGCACTGCGGACCCTGTTTGATTTGAATATCCATACTTATTCCTCCGTATCATCTTCACCGCGTAATTGCAGTAATATATCTTTCAACTTTTGTGGCATTCGCGGGTAAATTACCGCCACATTCTCCAACACGCTTATACCCTCATTTGCTATGTAGAACATAATAACAATCTCACGAATTGCGACGTTATCACCTGTAATCTGTTGCAAGACGTTTGATAACGCTACTATAATTAATATAGTAATCTTTTTGAGCAGTCCTTTAAAACCAATCTCACTCGACATTGTTTTTGTATAAATTGCTTTAATAACACCTGTCAAATAGTCAAGCACCATTATCACTAACAGCGCCCATAAAATACTGTCCCACTGACCGAAAATCGCGACAAAAAAACCGCCCACAATTCCGATAACCGTACTTGTCCAATTAAAAATCTTATCCATAAATTACTCCTCCGTTTTATTTATTTTCAGCTTGCTTTTTTAACTCCGCCACCCACTTCAACAAATCCGTCACACGATAACTTGCATCTTTACCATTTACAATATCATTCACGCCGACTTTTCCGCTTACAAGTTCGTTTATATCCTCAATAATTGCTTGTCTCTCTAATTCTCCGTATTCAATTTTACCTTTCAATTCGTCATCTGCCGCCTGTCGGTCCGAAATTTCAGTGCTTAGTGTGTCAGAGATAGTTTTTACTGCTTTCGGTGTTGCGGCAATACCACTACCGGTACTGCTTGTACTTGTGGTACTGTCAGACAATTTCAAATGTCCGTAATTACTTGCATTACCCACACCGTATGTTGTGGCACCGCTTGCGTGGTTTGTCGGTGCTTTGTCGTTTAATAGTTTTCTTATACTATTATCGTCCAATACAAACAAATACCCGTTTTGTGGGTCTGCTCCGCCGAATTCTTCTTGTATTAAAACGCATATTCTCACTTCGCCTGGAGCAATATCACAACTTAGTGTTGTATAATGGTCATCATGTGTTTGGAATTTTGTTAATGTGCTGTCCGTGTCATTTTCCAATTTAAAAAATACATTAACCGGAATATCATCAGGCAATTCGTAACCCGTTCCTCCTGTGTCTTTGCACTCCGAAAGATATATCGGCTCACCGTCAGAATAAAGAAATGTATTGGCTTTTCCTAAATTCTCCACGATGTCCATTGATAAATTCATTGTCGTAATACTACTGTTGGCAACTTTATCGGTTGTAACCGCTCCGTCACTTATCTTGTCCTTTGTAATTACATAATCCGCCATATGGCTTGTATGTATAGCCTTATCAGCGATTTTTGCTGATGTGACACTCTTATCGGGGTGGTCTATCACTTTGGCTGTTTTATGTGTATTCACGCTGTCGCTCAATTCGTTGTGGTCGGTTTGAATGGCCGTGAAATTATCACGAACAATCTTCCACCAATCCTTTAACAGCGTTTTTCCGCTAAAATTAAAATTTAATTTCATTTTATCATTCCTTTCTAATCGTAATTGATTGGGATTTCATTAAAAAAACACGCCGTAAGCGTGCTATGGTGGTATTCCTTTGTACATTTTTGATACTCCTTTCAGATTTTGCCCCTTGCAAATTGTTTCCATTTGATATATACTGAAACAAAAAGGAGGCTACAAGCTATGAAAAAATTTATATTAGGTTTTATAACAGGTGGTATAATCTGTGCGACCGCGACAGGTTTCGCCGTAGAATATGCCGTAACGGCTAACCCGTTCCCTGTTGCCGTAAACGGTACAGAAACGGCGATTGAGGGTTACAACATCAACGATAATACATATTTCAAATTACGTGACGTTGCCGACGCTGTCGGCGGTTTCAATGTTGGTTTCAGTGACAACACTATTACGATTGATACCGATACCGCCGCACAACCAACACCGACCGTCAAGCCGTCCACAACTGACTTGTCACCTTTGCCGGAACTACCTATTGAAAAACGTGACGGTGTGCAGTATGTTTCAGTCACTGATATAGATGATATGTTGCAAAGCATTGGTTTAGGTAATTACTCCATTATCGGACACGATTTTTACAATAAAGATGATTTATTGAATCCATTGCTGACGGACATTCCCAGTTACAACAACGCTACTATGTTAATTCAATTAGATTATTACAACTCGACTTTAGTTCCTTTCATCAATAGTCTTAGATAAAAATACGGCTGTCTTTCAGCCGTATTTTTTATGACAACGCATCTAATCTTTTTCTTAAAACATCTATCTGCTCAACTAATTTTTCAATATCCTTTTCAGTTGCTACAGGTTTTTCATTAACGCAAAACTCGCCGCCCTCAACATTTATACCCTTGAAATCCTCATTATTTGCCACATACGGTACCAAACGTGCATACGGTGTTGAATAGTTACCGTCTTTGTCAGGTTGATAACTGTCGCCGTAAAATTCAATACCTTTTGTGTTGTTGCCTGCCATACCAACACGCAACATACCCTGTATCAGACAGTCTTTCATTGTCTGAATACTTCCGGCAAAAACACCCTCGCCGTCCTCGTTTAGGTATATCGCCTGTTTTTTGTTTTTGTCGTAAATGATAAAAACAAATTCACCGTTGTAATTTCCCAAACGTACACGAACGCGGTTATTTGTATCTTTTATCGTCAGCAAATCGCCGACAATCTTCAACAGCTCGTTGTCGCTCTGCACTTCGTTTCGGTCTGTGTTCACCGTTCCTTGTACTTTTCGGATATTTACACTGTTGTTCGCTGTCTGCCACTTTGCATGTTTCTTTGTTGCCTGTTCTGTCTGCCATAGTCCGATAAAAAAATCACGTCTGATATGCCCGATTGATATATTGCTCTCTTTCGGCTCCAACGGATATGCCTGATACTCAATTACCCTCTGCACATATTCCGTACCGTCTATGTCAAATACGTGTACCGTATCGCCTATTTCCAACTTTTCCGCCGCACCGTATTCAGCTAATTTGGATAGGTCAATCAATTTACCGCTGATTGTCAACTGCGGTGCATCTATTCTATCTTCGTTGTCCTCGTCAAACTCCCACTTTGCATTACGGTACAGTTTGTCCGCTGACGTATAGTCGCTGTAATCTTTGTACCCCTCTTGTACTCCGTATTTTTCAATGTTTGGACTGTCTATATATGCTTTGCCGCCGTTTACACTGCTGACCGTTAAATCGTCACTTCCGAACGCCCATAAACGCGTTATCATATCGCTTACGTTGCGTTCTATTGATATGCTTTGCATATTCTTTTCTAAACGCAGTCTTACACCGTTATCTGTGCCGATACGTTCAACAATGGCTATGTTACATACAACGTTGTTACTGCTGTCAATGCCTGTTTCGTGATATATTTCGCCACGTCCCAAATCTTCTATTATGGTTTTGATAACGTCCCACAAATTAGTTTTGTCGGTTGCAAAAAAATCAATTAACAGTTCATCATCTGCTACCCACTTCATTCCTTTGGCGGTAAGCTCTGCCTCTGTCATAATGTGAAAAATGCACCTTTCCCCGACATACTTTTTAAATTCTGATATAATATCAATCGCTTGTTTTAGAACATATCTTGAACTTTTACCGATATTGTCGCCGATTGTCGGTATAAATGCTTTCTGCGCCTCGTAGACGAAATGCGGTGTACCGTAAACGTGCAATGTGTCTGTACCGTTTGTATTTCGTGTTGTTCGGCTGATTTCGTATATATGACCGTTTACACTAACCAACATATTTTGACTGATTAGACGTGCTTTTTCGTCGTATGGATAGTCAAATTCAATACTTCCCGTATCGTTCAATATCCTTGTTTCCTTGATATTATATGCGTTGTTCAGCACCTCGCCTGTTTCAAAACTGTCTGTATATCTGTCGTGCAATCGCATAAATGTTATCTGTCCCATTTGTATATATCCTCCGTTTCTGTATTCCAAACGTACTGCGGATAGAATGAAAATTCAACCGTTGTCGTCGTGGATAAATTTATTGTATTTGCCCCTGTTTCCAGTTCAAAAAAACTACCTTTGATTTTTTTCATAATACTGTTGCCGTTTACGTCTGTTACCGACTGTTTGTCGCAGTCAATAACGCAGTTTTCCGACACCGTAACACTGATACCGTTACAGGTTATCGTTGTAGGTTTTGTGACGTTTGTAACACGCAAAACAGGTCTGACAGGGCGGTCACCTGTGTTATGTATTGTACTGTCGCCTGCCGTTGTAATCGTGTAATATTCATTCGGTCCGATTGGTATTTCATCATCTAATTTGATGTTTTGGCTATCCAATATCGGACCGTCAAAAATATCAAATACCAACGCCGCCCACGTCTGCACCTTGAACGACACCGAAATGACCGCTTTGTGGCCGTAGTTTTCGGGTTTGTAATCTATTGTTTCAATAACCGACGCATTCCATTTGACATTGGGTGTGTCGTCAAATATCAACTCACCGCGTCCCATTAACCACGTTGTGATTTTTGTGATTTTGCTGTTCAGTTCAGACATATCCGCCGCCGATATTTGCAAATTCATTTTAAATACACGGTTTTTATAAAATTCACGGTTGTACGCATTTGCCGTTGAAAAATCATATTCACCGTCTATATACGGGCTGTCATATGTCTGTATTTTCATTTCCGGTTTAATCGGACGTGACTGCGTTTGTACAGTCACGCCGAAATCGTTTGAATGTTTGTTTTTAAAATAAAATCCGTTTCGCATTTTCTACCTCCGCACATTATACATAGCTACCCAAAACAGCGCTGTCAGTCGTATTGATTGTGATTTTACTGTTGTTGTTATAGTTCTGCTGTTCAATCTTAATGCCCTTAATAGCCTCTATAATTTCACCCAAAGTCTTGGTTATCTTGTCATTACCGCCGCTGACTTCCTGCGTTATATCCGCCACAATGCCTGTCACGTCTATACTGTCAATGTTGGTTGCAATGGACTTGATGAAATCAGCCTTGCTGTTTTCCAACGCGTCATACTCTGCCTCTAATTTTTCAATCGTGGCATTGTTTTTGACTTGCAGTTGATACAGTTCTTCGTCACGTTGCAGTTGTTTCATCTGCTCTTGCAGTTCTTTGTACTTTTGCTGTCCTCTGTCTGTTACTGCATTTGCGTATATATCCAACTGCGCCTGTGTTTCGGACATATCAGCCTTGCGGTCCTCTACCGTCCAACTGTCCTGTAATGCCTGTTCCTGTGCAGAAAATTCATCACGCAGTTTGTTGATGTAGTCCTGTTGTTGCTGCAGCATATCGTCAAACGATTCGCCCGCTTGGTCGAACATATCGTGATTTAGTTCAGTCATATTTTCGTTGTATTCTTTGCGGCTGATTAACCCCGCGTCATAGTATTCCTGTGTATACTGCTGAATACGTTTTAAACCGGCGATATATTCTTCATCGGTCATACCGTAATACTTGCGTTGTTCTTCCAACCAGTTCTTTGACTGCTCCACACGCTCCGAATACATATCCGAACCTAATTCACTTTGGTACTTGTCGAACTCGTCCTGTGTCAGCTCACCGTTCGCCAATTCCTCACGGTGCATGTCCATAACTCGGTTGTACGCGTCAAGCGGACTGTCGCCGTTATCTTGCCAGTCGTTAAAATATGTATGTTCACTGATGTAGTTTTTTGATATGTCGTACTCTTTCTCAATTTGTTCTTTACGCTTGTCCAAATACTCATCATTCAGCTTGTTTTTTGCCTCTACATATTCTTTGTGACTGATTATACCCTGTGCGTACATTTGTTCGGTGTACGTCTGTATTCTGCCGATACCGGCGATATAATCGGCGGCACTCATATCATTGTATTTTTCTTGGTGTTCCAACCAATCTCGGCTGTATTCGGTCATATTGTCGTACAACGTTGAACCTATACCCGACATTGTAGTCGTGTAATCTTCCCACGTTATACGACCTGCCTCGACTTCCGCCATATTGCGGTCACGAATACGGGTAAATGCGTCGATAGGATTGTCACCGTTGTCGTCCCAGTCATTCAGTGCCGCACGTTCTTCAATGTACGACTTTGACAGGTTGTTTAACTCTTGCGTGCGTTTCTGTGTCAGACTGAATATTTGTTCCTCTATATCAGCAATATCCTTGTCGTTCGACTTGAATTTCTCTTGAAATTCTAACCACTTTTCAAGTTCTTGTGCGGTCGTTACTGCGTGCGTTTTGGTGTAATGCGTCCAATCGTCCTTGGCTGATGTAAACGCGTCCGAATTGTCTTTTCCTGTTGCGTAATGCGGTATACCCATACCCGACATTATCGCCTTGGTTTGCGACGCTGTGTACACCTTTGCACCCTTTGACAACGGCAACAACACGTCCTTGCCCTGTGGTATAAATGCACGTCCTTTGTCAACGATTAATTCTCGTGGGTCAGATATACCCTTTTCGTCATTAACCATTGCCAAACCGCCCTCAAAATTTTGCGTACCTTTTGCGACTTTCTTTTTGACGAACGTTCCCGTACTGCCAAAACGTGCCGCAGGGACACTTTTATCGCTTAGTCCCTCTATAGACGAACCCTCAACAGAAACAGTATAATGGACTGTCGCAAATTTGTCTTCGGGTTGATAGCCGTCGGGTGCTGAACTATCTTTTTTAAATAATACATTGCCATTTTTGGGTGGTGCTGTATAATTGTCAGGCTCTGTGCTGTCGTTAGTCCATATAACTTTTCCTGTCGCAGTAATTTCTCCCAACTTATTACCATTCAAATCGTTAATATCAAAACCGCCTGTATCGACATTGAATTTTATGGTAACTTGGTTGTTGTTGATTAATTCTTTCAGCTTTGAATCAGCCGTATCTAATACAGATATATCGCCCTCTGCACCGACTTGCAGTTTTACGTCACCTTTTGTATTTACATCATCTACAGCCTGTTGAAGTTCCTTTACTACCGAAATGTTCCCGTCGGCATCTATCACTATCCGCTTATTCTCGGGAATCAGTCCCATACTGTGTGCTAATTCGTTTGCCTGTTCGGTAATAACATCAAGTTTACCATTTTCGGCAGCCTCTTTTACAGTCTTAAATCCGTTTTGCAGTAAAGTGGCATTTGTTGCAATATCACCTGAATATGCTCCAAACTTTTGCATTGAATGAACATAATCGTTAATTATATTATTCAATTCTGTTCCGTCACCATTTGCCGCTTTTTCCCACGCAGACTCTAAATTATCAACTCCATTCATTGCCAATGCCGCGGCTTGAGCATAACTGTTCATATCCAGTTTGCCCGCTGAAATAAATTCTTTCATATCGGACAATGATTTTTCCACACTCTCATTATCCTTATTTGCCACTGACATTTTTAACAATTCAAGCTCCATGTTAGACAGTTCTTCTGCTGTATCATGTAGTTCTTGATGTGAACCGTCCAAATCATCCAGTTGCTTTTTATAATCTTCAAGTATTCCTGTCGCAACCTTATAACTGCCGGTGATTGAAGCAAGCACGCTTTCGGCATTCTTATCGGATTCATCTGTTATTGCGTTTTCATAGTCACTACCTATTGTATTTTTATATATCTCTTTAGCTTTCGCATACCCCTCAGCCGCAGTGATTTCGTTATTTGCTATTTTTGCGGTAATATCACTGACTTTAGACTTTGCCTCTGAATATTTGGTCTGCAATTCCAATTCTTTGTTATAATTTTCTTGTGCCTCGCGTCGTGTTTGTATATAATTAGAATTATTATTTACTAATTCAGATAATTCGGCACGTTGATTATTTATGTTAGATTGCAATTCATTCTTAGACAGTTTTGTAACTTGTTCAACAGCGTCGTCCAAATTAGAATTATCGGAATTGATAACAAGATTGTATTCCTGTGATAGCATTTCCTTTATTTCTTCTAACTTGCTTTTTGCATTGTCAACTTGTTCTTGACTGCTTTCGGGGCTTTCAATAACCATTTTCAGCGACTTTATTTGTCCTTGAATATCATTCAAGGATTTGTATTTTTCAAGGCTTTCCTTGACTTTCTCGTTGCCCTCTGACAGTCCCTCACTCCATCTGTATTGTGATTGATACCACTTATCATATGCAACCTTTCCGGCTATCGCCGCCGTAGCAATACCCGCAACAGCTAACGCCGCCGGTCCGGCAACAGAACCTATGCTTGCAAGTGTCGGTGCGAATTTTGCCAATGCTCCACCAGCTGAAAATGCCTTTTTGATGTTGCCTACTGCCTCAACGATTCCGCCAACACCTTTGATTGCTCCGGCACTGACTTTTGAAATAGCACCTATCGCAATAACTGTCGCACCCGTATTAACAACAGCACGTTTTTGTTCGTCTGACATTTGCGACAATCCTTTTGCAAAATCGGCTACTGTGGTGCTTGCGTCTTGTATTGACGGCAACATTGTTTCGCCGATACTTCTCGCCGCCTCAATAATATTGTTTTTTGTGTTCGCCAATTTTGATGCGGTCGTTTCATTCTTTGCATTAAATTCTTCTTGCAGTGCCGTATTTTCTTGGTATGCGGTGTTTGAACGATTGACACTCTCGGTTACTAAATCATAACCGTTGACTAATGCCATCATAGCCTGTATATCCTGTGTATTGTTTATGCCTAAATCATCTAACGCAACAGTTAGATTTTCGGCAGACTGCAAGCCTTTTAACAGTCCGTTAAATGCACCGGAGCTGTCAGTATTCCACTGCTCTTTAAATTCTTCCGCACTCTTACCGCTGTACTTTGCGAATTTCGTTAAGCCCTCTCCGCCGCTTGCAACGGCTGTTTCTATGGACAGCCACGTACGACCTATCGCACTACCGCCCATTTGTGCCTCAATTCCCAATGAGGACAATGCGGCGGAATAACCCAACACGTCCGCCGCTGACATTCGTACAGATGAACCGTATTTACCCATACGCAATGCCATTGACGCGATTTCCGATTCGGTTGTAGCACTATTGTTACCCAAGTCAACGATTGCACTGCCGATATTACGAATTTCGCCTTGACTTGTACCCATTACATTCATAAATCGGGCAAGTGTAGCCGCGCCTTCTTCGCCGACAAGGTTTGTTGCTGAACCCATTTGTGCCATTACTTCCGTAAAATCGACGATATTTTCTTGGGATATGCCCAACTGACCGCCTGCCGCCGCAAGTTCGTTTAGTTCAGTTGCCGTCTGTGGTATTGCGCCTCTGCCGTCAATACCTGTTGTTGACAAATCAATAATGCCTTGCTTTATTTTAGCTAACTGTTCCGGTGTAGCGTCAACCGTCTTTTTAACTCCGGCAAAACTATCCTCAAAATCTATCGCAAACTTCGCACTTGCAACACCTCCGGCGGCAAGAGCCGTTGATGCGTATTGTATCGGTTTTGTTATCGTGTCAATACTTTCGCCGACTTCTTTTATACCTTTTCCGGTATCTTTAAGCTGACTTGCAAGACCTTGATATGCACTTGTGCTTTCTCTTACACCTTTCACACCATTTGTATTGCTTTGTGTTCGTTCCAATTCTTCGAGTTGTTGCGATACACCGCTTATTGTTGCCTCTAAATCCGACGCATCGCCTCTTATTCTTACTACTAATTCCGCCGCGTCAGCCACTACAAATCACCTCACTACATTCCATAAAACATTTTTAAATACGGGTCGTTTCCTGTATAGTCATCTTCCGTATCATCTTCTAAATCGTCTATCATTTTAAACAAAACAAACGGATTTTGTTTTGATATTACATCAGGCAATAACCCTCTTTGCCTAAACCAATCTGCGTACAAAGTACGCAGTGGTCGGCTTTTAGAGTTATTACCCTTTACTCGTTTTTTGATGTCAATGCCTCTATATAGAACTTCCACAGCTCAATACACAGTCTTGAACGTGTATTCACATCAAGAGAATTAATAATATCCTGTGTTGCCTCTGTTCCCTCGAACATATAATCAACCGCATCTCGGCAAATGTTAAGCGGTCCGTTCTTGCTTTCGTCGTTATGTGCGTCATTGATAATGCACATTGCCTCAAAATCAAACGGCTTTGAAACGTACTTTTTCTTGTTGTGTGTAAATGTTAATGTATGTTGCATGATATATTCCTCCTAATTTTTCGCATACAAAAAACACGCATATAGCGTGCTTGACATAAACTTTTTATTGTGTTATAATTTAGATATAAAAGGAATGGCTTTAGTTATTCCGCAATGTAACGTAATTAGTAGAAAGAAATTACTTCTACGACTAACCGCTTACTTGGCAGAGTAGGCGGTTATTTTTTTATGTTCTTGATTATATCGAGAATAATAACAAGTATTATAAGGTTGATAACTAAATTCAAGTCCAAGATAACACCTCCTTTCAAGAGGTGTCGGAATAACCGCCAAGCCATTCCTATATATCAAGGCTTTCGCCTATAATATATTTTACATTAATCGACGTATAATGTCAATTTACGTTTATTTTACAGTGCTTTCTTCACTGGATAGTAGTTCATATCCTTAAACCAATTTTCTTCAAGTTCTGTCTTTGTAACGCCCTCCGGCAAATCGCTTTCATCAAAGTATGCGTAATAGTTGTTGTCAAAATCACGCTGTACGGCTGTATATGTAGCCTTTGCAGTTTGCTTTTCCGGTGCACCGCTTGACGCTTTTGTTTTACCTCCGACATTCGATGCAAAACTGTATGAACCCTTGTAATATCTCACATAACGGTATGAGCCGTCGGATTTCATAATTCTCCACGCAACACCGAAATAAACGGTTTTTGTATCGTTGCCGACCTCTACTACACCGTCTTTTTGTGTCAGTCCACGCCACATTGAATCAACTTCCGGCGGAATATCGGCATTTGTGATGTCGTGACCTAATTTTTCAATGTAGTTTGATGTTTCATACGCACCGTTATCGGCGTCAAAAACATCACTGCCGCCTGCGTCTGTCGGTGCAATTTCGACAGTACCTCTCAAATTATACGGATCACCATATGTTGCACCCTCTGATGTGTCTGTTAAAACTGCGAAAAATGTGTACTTGTCCACACCTATTGTAGGTAGTGGTTTTCTTTTCTCTGTATTTGCCATAAATCAATCATTCCTTTCTACTACTTTTACAAATCTCATTGTTTTGTGTTTTATACTTGTGTCGGGATTGGGTACGTCCATTGTCATTTCGTGATAATATTCATTATCCGTAAGCAATTTATATACTTTCTCCGACAATTCAAAACACGTTTGCGGATAATCGGCGTAAATATCAATCTGAACAGTTGTATCATTCGTAAAAACCGTATTGTCATATGACATTGAGCCTTTGTCCGTTAGCGTGTAATATGCTATTGCGGGTAAGTTATTAAAATTATCGGGATATGCAAAACATACGCTTACATCATCTATCTGTTTTAAAATATTCCGCAATTCAAGGTTAATATCATACACCGTAACCCACCTCCTACGCTAACACAAATACTTCGTATTTGCTCGCTATAACTTGTTTCACAAGTTATACACCTCCTTAAACTTAGCTACTATTTCACTTACATTGTTCTTTAGTGCAGGAACAAGGAACGGCTGTGGAGCTTGACCCGATGTTGTAAAAAACCGACCGCCACTGTAATAAGTCCAATGGCTTTTTGAGGTATGCGAAACAGACTTATCGCCCTTTGAGCCTGTGCCAAATTCGACATAAATACCGTAATCGGCAGTCGGACCGATTGCAACACTGTCACCGTCCACTTGGCTTACGATACTGCCCTTTAAACGCCCTGTTGCAACAGGACAGTTTGCCACTGCGTGCGCTCTTACGACTTCACCCGCCATTGCCAAACCTCGCTGTATTTCATCGCCCGACGCATACTGTGTCAGCTTGTCAACAACGTCGTCTATCCCCTCGATTGAAAAATTCATTTCAGCCTACTCCTTTCGAGCATTGCTACCAAACCGCTGTCCCATTTCTGCACATATGTTATATCGTATATATCGCCGTCATATTCAACCTTACTGCCGACATTTACATCGTCCGACATATCACAGAACATACGCATTTGACATTCTATATCAAGACCGTATTCTTCTCTTGCTCTGCCACCACTGTACGGTTGTATATCGGCTTTGATTTCGGATAATACCGTCTTTTCAGCTTTGCCTGTATAGTCGTCAATCTCGTATTCTGCAATTATGACGTCTTTATTATAAAACCTACTGAATACCGACATCACTCGGAACACGCCCCTTTCGTTTGCGGAACGGGTCAAGACGTTTATAATAATTGCTGAAAATCTCATTATTATCATTTTCGGCATATGTTACGGAACGTTCGCCCTCGCTTACGCTCTTGACTACTTCGGGACTTTTACTGTCCCCGTAGCCTTTTATTCTATACATATCCGCCGCAATCTTCGGAACAAGACTTTCAAGCTGACGGGGCAAAACCTCAATATGACAGTAAGACATAATCATATTAATTGTGTCGTTAATCAAAAAGGACAACAAGCCGTCTTGCTCGTCGTCCTTTATTCCTAACAACATTTTCAGTGTCCCTAAATGCTCCATATTATTCACCGCTTACAACGTCGGCACTGCCCGACTTTCTCGCTTTGCCGTCTGCGGTAACTTCCGCAACTGTAATCTTGTGACCGTTTGTCGCAGTGATTTCGTCACCGTTGTTAAACTCTGTCCACTTCGACAAATCGTCGTCATACGCAACACTTGGAGCGGTGCTTGCGGCAGCCTTGTAAACCAACTTGTGACCGCCGATAGGCTTTGGCGATACCGTAATAACGGTGTTGCCTGTTGTGCCTGCAACCGATTCAACTGTCAATTCGCCGAGTGTCGGAACACCGTTCTTAAATGCGGCAAATGCGTCGTCCTTGACAACAAGGAAACCTAAACGCATAGTAGCCTTGATTGCAACCATATCTTGCTCGGCAAGTGATAGCGGTTTACCGTCACTGTCAAGAGTGCCTTGTAGTGTTGCCTCTGTAAGAATTTCATAGTTGATACCTGCACGCATACCGACAACGGCATACTTGAAGTTACCTGTGATAATATCGGCACGTTTATTGTCCCACGCACCGTTACGTACAAATTCGATAGGCTGACCGTACAGCTCACCGCCTGTTGTACCGTTGACATATGCAGGTGCGCCGTTTGCGTCACGCAATTTTCTCAGCATATTCTTAACACCGATACGACCGATAAATCCCGACGGGTCATAGCCGTTTTCTTCAATCATCGACATTGCGTCAGACATAGCAATATCAATATTTGCGTTGTCTGTAACAACCATATGCTTACTGTCGATAGCGTTCATAATGTTTGTCTTGAACGGTGAATTTGTACCGAAAATGCACGCCGCGTCAATCGCTCTGTAGAATGCCTCTGCGATTTCTGGCTTTAGTTCTTCAAATACGCTGATAGTCGTATCTTCCAACTTTTCTTTTGTTACCGGAATAATAACGGCTAACTTCTTAGCCTCGATTTCAGGGTGAATCCAAGTAGCACCGCTTGTCTTAATTCTTTCACCCTCACCGACCCAGTAAGCACCCGGACCGTCTGTAAGTACGTTAAACTTCTTTTTCTCGTGTTTCATTTCCTCGACTTTCGCCATTCTTAAAACACTTGAACCCCTTGTCACCATTTTGATGATGTCTGTTGCTTGCTCGACAGGCACAAAGCCTGTCAATTCATTTTTCAAATAACCCATTTATTTCACTCCTTATCTCTGATTTTCTCTGATTATGTCCATAAAACTGCCTGTGTTGTGACCGCCACTGCCACCGTTTAAATTCGGTGTTTTTCCCTTTAAACGCTCGGTAACACCTGCTTGTACATCTTTGTCATAGCTTTCTTTTATCTTGTCAATAACCGCCTTTGTGCTATCCTTGTCCTCTGCTATGATGTACTTTGCAATCTCGGCGGACAGTCCGACTTTGGCAAGTTCCGTTTCGGCATATGCAACGATTTTTTCACGTTCAAACTCTGCCTTTGCTTTTTCAAATTCTTCTCGTTCCTTGTCGTCGTCCTCTTTTTTTCTTTGCTCGTTTGTCAACTTGGCTTTTCTCATGCCCTCGTTTTCAGCGTCCTTTAGCTTTTGCTCAAGTTCCTTTTCCCACTCCGCTTTCGCCTTAGCTATCGCTTCGTCAATCGCCTTTTGATTGTCGCCGTCTTTTTGTTCGGTTGACTTCTGCTCTGTGGACTTCTGCTCTGTGGACTTCTCTTGCTCTTGATTTTCTGTTTGCTCTGCTGTATCTGCCATTCAAATCATTCCTTTCTGAAAAATTGTATAAAAATAAGACGTATAACCCCACGTCTAACAGGGAGATAATCGGATCACCATTCCTTTCTTCTATGTGTATGTTGTGCCTACTCTCACACTATCACCGCCTTTCAGTGTATCAAAAAAGCACGTCCGAAAACGTGCTTTTGCGTATATTTAGTTATTTTTATCTGAAAATTATCTCATTGCCTTTATCCACAAAACCATCAGGAATATTTTGTAGTACAATCCACGGTGAGCCACCTTTTGAAAAGCACCCTCTTGTTTTTTCAACTTTAAACTCTTTTGTCGTATATACTTGCTTATGCTTATTGATGATTTGCAATAGTTTCGCATTCGTAAAATCTTCCTTGCACGGAGTGCAATCCACAATAAATTGATTGTTTATTTTTTGAACATTTATTATTTCACACATAACTATCACTCCAAATACAATAAATTTCGTACGTCTTTTAATTTTTTACCCGTTTTATGTAATCTATATACCCCGTCCCTTGCGAGTACCATTCTTTCGCTGTTTGATAAATTGGGTGTTAATATTGCCGCCCTCAAACTCGCCTGCACTTCTTCTAAAATATCATCACTTTGCGTCTTTCCGTTCAAAAATGCCGCACGGTGTCCGATTATTTCGTGAGCTATGGCACCTTTCATAGAAACATTACTGTTTGGATTGGATTGCTTTTTCTCTGACGGATATACATCAGTTCCAATTCGTAAAACGTCCGCTAAAGAGCCATATGCTGTACAATCATAATCAACATAATAAATACGTTCTCTTGGCATACCCAAAGAAACCGCATAATCTTTAATGCTGTCTATTTGTTCCTGTGAAAGATTTTTCTCGTTTCTTCTTCCGCCCGTAGATACTTTCAATGTATCTTTATCTACCTTTATTATACCACGTTTTTCACTATTTGCAACATATTTTAACGCATTTTTCTGTTCGTCCGACAAACTGTTTTTCCATTCGTCAAACGTCATACTTCCGTCAACCTTGTAATTTTCGCCAGTGAGCGGATCGCGTGCAATACGACTTGTCAAATTCACGTCTGCCATAATCGTAACACACCGACAACGTGGGTGTATCGGTGGGAAGTTTTCGCCCTCAACGGCTTTGTCGGTATCAAACACGCTACCGTCAAGACTTCCGCACCTGTCACACGTCAATTCAGACAGTGCCGCAACAAAACGATACTGTTTTATACCGATTTCCTCATACGCCATCTTTTGACCTTGGTTCATAAAATGCGCCGTTTCGCTCCTCACAAGCGTTTCGGCTGATGTTCGTATTCCACCCGGTGCAGTATCTTTGACGTAATCAATCAGCTTGTCGGTCATACGGCTTACACTGTGACCGCTGATTATACCGTCCTCAATCGTCTGTCCGACTGCCTGTATAAATCTGTCGTTATGTATCCACACTCTCTCGCTGTAGTTGTGACCGTGCCACGGCTCACTTAACACTTTATTAACCGCCTTTTGCGGTACAAGTGGAAAATCAATACCGCAGTTTAAACCTTGTGCGGTATCAAAAATATTCGTATAATACGCCGTCTTTACCGCACTGTCATACAGTTTCTTTTGCTCCTTTATAGCCTCGTTTGCAACGTGCCTAAAGTAAATATATACATTACGTTTCAGTCCCTCTAATCGGCTAATTCTCGCACCATATGCCTGTGCATTTATGCGGTTTAGAATTTCCTTTTTGACTGTCTTGTCGTCTGTTTCGTCGTACAGTTCAAGCAGTTCTTCGTACTGTTTGTCGCTGTCGGCTATACTCATCAGCCGACGTGCCTCTTTTTCGGGTATATCGGTTGAAATATAGGCTTTAAACGTTTTCTCAATATCATTGTTTACATTCTTGATTGCTCGCTCATATGCCTTAATTACACCGTCCTTAACGCTGTCCGCTTGCGATTGTAAATATGTTTCAACTTCAACGGCACGTTTTACCCAATATGCCTTACTCTTCATTGTAGTTTACTTTCCTTGCCGAAATTTCTGCGATACGCATATCTTCGGCGGACTTTTCCGCTTGCTCTCTGCGTGCAATTTCAACTTCTTCCTTTGCGTCTGTGATGAATGGCAAACGCTCTAATAATGTTTCGTCAGACGCAAGACCTTTGAGGTAATTAATCATCTGTGCTATTTCAAGTTCGTTTGCAGGCAAGTTATATGTAAATCCTATATCAACTCTGTGCGACGGCACTTCTTTCATTGCGTTTAATGTCACTAAGAAATTGTTGTAAATCTCTAAACGTTTTCTTAATGTCTTAGCAAAATTACGTTCTTTGTTCTTGACGTGCTGTTCAAATCCCAACAGCTTATACTTTATCGCCACACCCGACAAATTGTTGCCGAAACTTTCGTCCGACAAATCGGGAACGTGTGACAGACGGTGTATATCGTCCTTGATGTCGTCACGCAACACCTTTGTATCAGCCTCGTTCAGCACCTTTGACAGATACTCCGCTTTTGCGTCGCCGTCACCCATCAAAATGCGTTCTACCAATAATTTTTTTGCCTGTTCGGTGTCAAGGTCGCAGTTACACAAAAACAACAGCGAATTAACAAATTGCTCTTTGTCATTAATTCTATCTGACATCAACACATTGTATGCGTCAATCTGTGTTATCAACTGTTCAAAATCGCCCTGCATTTCCGTATTATTTCTGTATTCAATAATCGGCACATCGAAAAAGTAATGTGGTTCAACATTTTGCAATGACAATGCCGTATAGCTGTCAAGACCTGTGTATGTATATATAAACGATTCGTCATACACACGACAAATACTGCCTGTGCAGTAGCCGTCAAGGTCGTATTTCTTGTAGTAATACACCGCAAACAACGGCTTTTCAAATGCCGACTGTGAGTAACATACAAATGTATGCTCCGGATCCAATCGGACACTTCTCGGCTTGCTTTTTTCGTCTGCATAAATCAGTTCATATGCTTTGCCGTAAATGCTCATATTCTTTACAATTTCACTGTCAACACTCGGCATATCCTGTTCCAAATATTCGTTTTTGATTGCCTCAATATCGTATTCGTCCGACACCGCATACGTTACAGGATTGCCGACAAGATAACTCTGTGTCATATCCGTTATGTACTTTGCGTGATTACACATTATGCGGTTGTTTGCCACGTTTTTGCCCCTTTTTCTGCGGTTTAAAATGCGGTGGTCGCCCATATAGTAATCGTGCAATAATCGGTATCTCTGTCGCTCTCGCTCGTGTCGTTCAATCAATTTCGTTATGATAAACGGTGTCACACCGCCTGCGACTATATCTTCATCAATTATCATATTCCGTACTCCTCTCTTGAATAGATTTTAGCTTTCTTATCCTTGCGCCAACTCTCAACGCCGTATCTCAGTGCCGCCATTGCGTCATCAAATACATTGACAGGTTCGTCCGTATATTCGCCCGACTTTTCATCAACTCGCCAACGCCATTGCTGTATCTCTTTGATTACATTCACGCAAGACGGATGAATATGTATCTTTCTGCCTTTTAACCAGTCAATCTGCGATTGTATGCTGTTCGGATTTTTAACAACTGCCCTTGCTCGATAGCCTGCCTTTCGCCACATTTTTATACGGTCCGGCTCTGCACTGTCGCACCACATTGCAAGACTTTTACTGAACTTACCGTCAGCCTTAGTGATAATTTCGGTCGTATCCATTTCGTGTACATACAGTTCATTACAAACGTAAATATCGCCGTCCTTATAGCCTAACGTCAATATAGCATTTGCGTGATTAAAGCCGAAGTCCTGTCCTATCGCCATAGCGTCAAAACGGCTCATATCTGTTTCAAATTCCTCAATGCGATAATTTGAGAATATCAATCCGCCTGTTTCGCCCCATTCGCCCAAGCCGTAAATCCTGTAGCCCTCAGGGTCAACCTCTTTACGTCGTAACATACGTTGTCGATACGCCTCATCACAAAATCGGTTTGTTAAATATGTGCTTTGATGCGTTAAGACGTTATCGTCCTGTATATCGAAAAACACTTTCTTTATCCAGTGACTTGACGATACAGGGTTAAATGTCAATTTTATCTGATAAAAAAGACCGTCGGGGAGTTCACCTCTCAAACGGTCATCTATAATTTCAAAATCCTGTTGCACAAGCTCCGTAGCCTCTTCAATCCATACATCTGTCAATTTACCGTTTGCAAATGTGATTGATTTCAGCTTTTCACGTTGCTTGTTATCGTTTACACCACGAAATATAATCTTGTTGCCGTTTATACAGGTGAACGACAACGGACTTTGCGTAACTCGCCACGCTCTGCCAACGCCCATACGGTTTATGGCACTTTCAAGCTCCGCAAACGTACTGTCACGGTTTGTTATATCGGACTTTCTCACACATACAAGATTACGTCCCTTGTCACGCATTAAACGCAATATGTACAGTTGTGCAGTATCAACGCTCTTGCCACTTCCGGCACTGCCTTTCATTACAACATAACGCTTTTTACATTGATGTACAGGTTTGAATATCGGATTGAACGGTACTGTTACTTTGTTCATTCGTCCTCACCACCGTAATCAATCTTAATGCTGTAGTCCATATCACCGTCAACGTTTAATTTGTCTGTGAACAATGCGTAGTATTTACCCAACATTTCCGCCGCTTTGTTTACGTCAGACACCTTTGTCGGTATTTCAACGCATATCGGTTGCTCCGCCTCGTCAGTGACTTTCTTGCCCTTGTTGTCATAGTGTGATTTACGTGCTTTGCACGTCACAACAACCGTTTCGGGTTTCTCACGTCGCATAACAGCCGTAAGCGTTTTCAATACCTCATCTTGTTTGGCAATAAGAGCGTCCTCTTTCTCTTTCAGCCGTTTTTGAATATATTCCTGAATTTCAGGTTTCTTCAAGTTCTCATTCCCAATCGAATACGCTGTCTTTTCCGAATATCCCGCTCTTAACGCCGCTTGCGTTGCATTCAAATCAATCAAATATTCCTCACAAAATAACTTTTGTTTTTCAGTCACTCTTATCACCTCACTTTCGCATTTTCCGATTAACTACATCGTATATCCGTTTTTTATCATCGCACGTTCTAACGCTCTGCGCTTGTGCCGGCACTCACACCATTTTCGATTTTTAAATCTCCATTTGCGTATAAATAGCCATTTTTTAAATTTATATTTTATTCGTTTCATAATTTCCTCCGAAAATAAAAACAGACTGCATATGATTGACATATACAATCTGTTTAATTGACTTAATATCTCCACTCCCACAAATCACACGAGATATTCACCCATCATCTCACGATGATACACTACCTTTTTTACGAAAATAATGAGCGGTAAGATATAGAACACAAAATATTGCACTGTATATATGTTTTGCATTATTTTTTTGTTTTGCCCATTATTTTCGCATTATAAATTATAACATAAGAAAAACGAACAAAACGAACAACTTTATATTTTTTTTAAAAATCTTTTATGTTTCATTCTTACCCCGTCGGCAGTATTGCCCCCACCAATTTGAAAGGCAATCCACTGCCACGACGGCATTACCGTTCCGTCTATGTATCTGTATCGGAATATACGACGTGTTTCGCTGTCTAATATACTGTCAACAAACGACTTAATTTTATTTTTCTGCCATTCTAATCGTTGACGTAATATAATATCATTCTCGTTCTTTTGCGTTGGCTCAACGCCCGATACAGAAATACAGTGTTTAACGTACGGGAACTCACTGTCAGAGCCTGTGACAGTTCCGTGTACTGTACTACTGTTTATTCTGTCATTTACCTCGTTTAATTCCGCTACAATACTGCGATACTGTTTTAGCTCTTCCTTTGTCAAATTAATTCCCCCTTATACACCGTATTTTTCTTTCAAACTTTCAAGCAATTCGTCTTGTACCTCGCGTTTACCCTGCAAACTGTCAAGCACACGTTTATCGACTGTTCCGTCGGTCACAAGGTGATGGATTATCACAGAATTTTTCTGTCCCTGTCTATACAATCTTGCATTTGCCTGCTGATACAGTTCCAAGCTCCACGTCAGACCGAACCAAACTATTATATTACCGCCTGTTTGAAGATTGAGTCCATGTCCCGCACCTGCGGGGTGAGCCAGTAAAAGCGGTATTTTTCCGTCATTCCAATCCCTTATATCATCAGCACTTTCAAGCTTTTTTGCACCCTTGAACTTTCTAAGTATTCTCTCGCAGTCGTGGCGATAGCTGTAAAAGCACAAAATCGGCTGACCTTGTGAGGTATCGACTATTTCCGCCAACGCATCAAGTTTTTTATCGCTCGTCACCTTATAACTTCCGTCGTCCAAATACATTGCACCGTTTGAAAACTGCAAAAGTTTATTTGTAAGTGCGGCGGCAGTGGCGGCGGTAACTTGACCGTTTATAAACTCCAAATACTGTTCCTTTTCAAATTCTTCGTACAGTTTCAGCTCCTTATCCGACAACTTTATATGCTGAACGGTATCAATCCTTTCAGGCATTTCAAGCCAATCCTCTGCCGACATACTGACGCATATATCCGAAATTTTATCATATATCGCCTTTTCGGACTCCTCTTTCGGCTTGTAACTGAAAATCGTGGTCTGATTACGTTTATCAGGAAGAAAATATCTCTCCCTGTAACCGCTTACCGTTCTGCCGAGTCTTTCGCCACCGTCAAGCAAATATATCTGACTCCATAAATCAATAAGTCCGTTCGGTGCGGGTGTGCCTGTAAGTCCGACTACTCTTTTAGACAGTGTTATGTATTTTTTCAGCGCCTTAAATCTCTGCGACTTTGAACTCTTAAAGCTCGACAGCTCATCAATAACCACCATATCAAAATCCCACGCATTGCCTACACTCGACAATTCGTTTGTGAGCCACGCAACATTTTCACGATTTATAATATAAATATCTGCGTCCTTTAAAAGTGCGTTACGTCTTTGGCTCGGAGTGCCGAGAATTTTCGATATTCTCAAATGCCTTAAGTGGTCCCACTTTTCACACTCTCTACTCCAAGTATCTTCCGCCACTCTAAGCGGTGCTATGACAAGCACTTTTTCGATTTCGTAACAGTTATAAATCAATTCGTCAATCGCTGTAAGCGTCACGACCGTTTTACCAAGTCCCATATCAAGGAACAATCCGACACGCGGTGTAGAAATAATTTTGTCCAACGCAATCTGCTGGTACCTATGCGGTCTAAAATTCAAAATTCTCACCCCTTAACAATTTGTCAACTTTATCCTTTGTATCAATCACATAAACGTGAAACCCGAGTTTTTCAAAAAGTCGGTGTACGGCGGTTTGTAATTTTCTCGGCTTTCCGTTCGGGCGTTTAAGTTCTGCGAAGTATATCGTACCTTTCGGAATCATAACAATCCTATCCGGTACGCCTGCCATACTCGGCGACACGAATTTCAGTGCCAAACCTCCCATTTGCTTAACTTGCCTTACTAAATATTTTTCAATGTCCTTTTCTATCATTTTTCCACCTGTTCTTTCTGCGGTAACTTTAAAACCGTTTTCCCTATACTTATACGCGTATATGTGCGTTATGCGTGTATGTTTCTCTTTGTAGTACATATATGTATATAATATATAGAATTAAAGTTACCAAAGTTACCTATGCTCTAAACCCTTGCTATCACTGCGTTTTTGGGGTAACTTTTAAAAGTTACTTAAGTTTACCAAAGTTACCTTGAAAGTTACCTTTTCAAATAAAGGTTACCTCTAAAAGTTACCCCATATTCTAAGCTCTTTTAAATCCTTTTTGCACTCCGTAATCCTTGTTAAATTTAATAACCTTGTCATATTTTTCCCAATCGTCAAACGATGAAATGATACTGTTAATTTCTATCGAATCCCTACGTTGAATTTGCCTAAAATCGCCGTTAAAGAGTTCGCACCATATTTCAAGCGCACACACTCTGTCACGTTCGACAAGTTCGTCCTCGGGAACATTTATAATCTCCGACCAAAAATCCCGACGTTTTGCCAAGTCCCAACAGTTCCAATCACGCGGAACACGTTTATCAAGGAAGTCACGGATAAGTCCCTCTTTAACCGACACTTCCCTATGATCTGACTGCACTTGTTTCGCAAGCTGTTCCGTTTCCTTTGACAAATAAAGCGGTTCATTCTGCGTATAACGCACTTTTGCCTCCGCCCAAATTTGATTTATTTCCTCATCGGTCAAATCGGTAAACACGCTCTTTTTTATCGGCACAATCTCCGTATCAACAGGCCAAAATCTTCTGTTACCGGTACGGTCACGAAGATAATCGCTGTTATTACTCGTACCGAAAAATACACATCTTCGCGGGTGTTCCTGTACTATTCTGCCGTATGCCGCGCGGTATCTGTCCGACGTCTGCGACAGTATCTGTTTAACACTGCCGACCTCCGACTTATTCAGTGCCTCAAGTTCGCTTATCTCTACAATCCATTTACCCTGTATAACCTCGCACAATTCCTTACCCTCGAACGTCTTTATGCCGTCCGTAAACCACCTGTCAAAGCCGACTTTGCGAAGTATCGTACTCTTGCCTATGCCCTGCCTGCCCGACAGAATAAGCATATTATCGAATTTACTTCCCGGCTCATACGCTCTTGCGACCGCTCCGACGAACATTTTACGCGTCACTTCTCTTGTATATTCGTTATCCGCCGCACCAAGATAATCTACAAACAACGTATCAAGTCGTTCCGTATTATCCCACGCAAGACCGTCCAAATACTCAACAATCGGATCATACGCAACACGTCTGTAAAACACCGACAACGCACGGAAAACCTTATCATTACCCATTTTAATGCCGTACACATATTCAAGATACCACTGCAATCCGTCCGTATCGGAATCCTGCCAAACACGTTTTTCCGGTGCGTCCTTGTCCCAAGGCATAATGCCATCAATCTCCGCGTATCCCGTAAAATCGTTCATTTTGATTTTGCCTTTTAAATGCGAATCATTCTCAATTATAAGAATAATGTTGTTTAATGTTTTTTCGTAAGCACCTGTATTTTCGTTTTTTTCAAGTTTTAATGCCCACTGCATATCATCGTCGGTATCTTCACTTTCGATACCATCAAAGTCCGCCGTTGCTCTCTCTTGCCGCTCCTTAAACATAAGCATCGAAACATCACTGTCCCTACCTATGAGCTTGCACATTGCCGAATATGACGGCAGTTTCGATACAGGTGTACCGTCCTTTGCGTCTGCGTCCGTATCACCGAATTTATGAATACGAACAAGGTCAAAACTGTTGCATAACTTACCGCTTGCAGGGTCTGTTGCGTGGTTTGAATACGCAAATTTGCCGTTCTCATACACGACAAGTCCGCTTGAACTTGAGCCGTCCTTGTATGTGTATCTGTCGCCTACGGCACACTTTTCGTACACGTCCGAAAGGTATTTTTCTATGCACAAATGTATATCGTAAGTTCTGCAAAACGCACCGATAACACCTTTTTTAAGCGTTGGATCCTCTTGTTTTTTTACCTGTCTGTCCAACGCCTTTGTTGTTCTTGACGAAACGTACCAACTCGATACGTCGTGCCAATCTTCATATTTTGCAAGCACCTTGTCAACGTCAAGCGGTTTATTTTCCTCGTGTTCAAACACATACTCGCCGTCAATGCTCGTACTCGGCCAATACATTAAACGGTGCGGCTGATACGTTGTGTCGTCAAACATATCAATACCAATATCATAAGCCACCATTCTTGCAACAGCTTCGTATTCATCCGGCGTACAAGGTCTTGACAGAAGTATCACCAAACGAAATCTCGGTTTCTCGGCTGTGTGCTTGTGCGTTGAGTAAATGCAGTATGTAAAGTCGTAAAACATTGAAATATTATCGCAAAAATCGCTGTCGGCAAAGTCTGCGTCAAGCGTAAGCAAAATTCTGTTTTCGATACTTCCCGATTGTCGTCTGCCGTTTTTCACCTTACCGCCCACAAAGCCGCCGACGTCCTTTATATCGTCCTGTTGCGACTTTGGCATATTCGCATACTCGCCTTGAGTTTCACTCGTTCTCGTCGTTGTTTTCAGCCTTTCTATTAAATCATCCCACGACATTTTTGTATTTTTCCATAGTTTTGATTTTCTGCTTTGTCCCGTAGCAATTACTAAATCCAATTTATAACACCCCCTAATCTTTCATATAAAAATTACATTCATATCCGTCCGCATTAAGCGGAAGTCCTTTCGCCCATTCAATCGGCTCACACATTATCGCCGCCAACTCCTCTGCACTCGACATTCCCTTAGGAACGTCAACTATAACCTCATCGTGAACGTGGAAATTAATCTTAAAACCTCTGTCCTCAAGCCGAATTATGCTTTCAGCCAAGCAATCTCTTGCGAATGCCTGTACTATGTTCTCAACAAGCTTACCGCCCCATGTTTCAAGTCTGCTCCAAGTTTTTGTTGTCTGATTCATACCCATATATGTAACGGCTTTTTTTCCAAATCTGTTTACTTCGATTTTCGGTTTAACATACGCAATTTTTCTTCCGGACGGCAGACCGATAAAAAGAATATTCGATTGCTTGAAAAATGAAATATCGTGCCTAATCTTACTCGGATAACCCTCAACCGCCTTAATCGCCGCATTCTCGACCGTTCGCCAAAATGCCGTTATGGCAGGATTTGAACTCCGCCACTTATCCACGATACCTTGAAGTTCTTCTTCGTCAATACCCATTTTCAAAGCACCCATACTCACCATAGCCCCGACACTTCCGCCGTAACCGAGTGCAAGTTCGGCAATCTTGCCTTTTTGACGTAGCGGATCGCCTTTGTGAATACTTTCAATAGGAACGTGGAACATCTGACTTGCTGACGCCTCGTATATTTTTCCGTGCGTCCGAAACACTTCAAGCCGCCATTTCTCGTCGGCAAGATACGCAATAACCCTTGCCTCTATTGCCGAAAAGTCCGCTACTATAAATCTTCTGCCCTCGCTTGGCACAAGCGCCGTTCGTATAAGCTCCGATAACGTCTGCGGTACGTTTCCGTAAAGCATTTCAAACATTTCAAAATCGCCGTTTTCTACCCATTCTCTTACATAATCAATATTTTTCAAATGGTTTTGCGGTAGGTTTTGCACCTGTACGATTCTTCCCGCCCAACGTCCTGTACGGTTTGCGCCGTAAAACTGCAAGAGTCCTCTTATTCGTCCGTCATCGCAGACGCTCCGCTCCATTGCCTCGTACTTTGTTACAGACGTTTTCGCCATCATTGAACGCAAATATATCACTCTTTTCGCCTTTAGCGATATGCTTTCATCAGCTATAAGCTCCTTTAATTTTTCCTTGTTTAAGCTGTCGATTTTCTGCCCTGTTTCTTCTTCAAGCCACGCCTTTAGTTGCACAACCGATTTCGGATTTTCAAGTCCCGTTATTTTTTGTGCCTCATCATAGCACCTGTCGCTGTATTCCGTATTGAATTTGATTGCATTTTCAACAAAGTTTCGGTCAACTCTTACACCTCTGTCGTTAATTCGTTGGTCATACGTCCATAGCTTTTGTTCACTGTCGCATATCGGAAATTGAGCGAGTTTCTTTTTTATCGCACGTTCCACTTCAACGTCCTGTATGCAGTATTCTTTGAATACTGCCCACTTGTCGGGTGCGTGTGTTGGTAAATTTCTTGTACGTCCGCCGTTCGTCTTTGTAGGCTTACACGGTTTTGAGAAGTAATCAATCAATGCTTTTCCGCGTTTGTCCTTTTGCTCCTCCAAACCGAGCGCAACCGCTACCGCCGAAAGCGAAAGCGGAAGTCCGAGTTCAGACGCTTGTACTGCACTGCAACGCCATTGATTTACGGGTAACTCGATATTAAAATATCTGCTTATACACGTTCTTTCAAAGTTCGCATTATACGCCGTTTTCAATACATTCTCGTCCGTCAGTGCGTCTTTAACTTCGCTCGGCAACTTTTCGCCTTGTGCTATATCCGTTATTTTTACTTCTCCATCATCGAACGCATACGCAAATAATAAGATTTTAAAATCAGGGGCATTCGCATAAGCATATACCCCTGATTTAACTAAATCTACACTTCCGTATGTTTCAATATCAATACTCAGTGATTTCATTTTTTCCACCTGTTAATTAAGGAAATCGTCCTCATCGTCATACATTCCGGCAAAGTCGTCCTCCGCAGTGTTTCGTCCGCCTAAAGCCTCTCCGTCCCTTGTCTTCATCAAATTATTAAGACCGCACGCAATACCCTTATTGCCGTTAGAGTTAAAGGCATAGAATGAAACAGACGCATGACCGTAACAACCGCTGTAAAATTCCGTCTTGTCGATTATCGGTCTGCGTGACTTGTCCACGATACCCGGTGCCGTTTTGCTGTTTGCATTGATGAAATAACTGTCTGCATAGTTTTCATCGTCCTCTCGGTCTGTGTCGCCGTCACGCAATGGCAACTTTAAATTTGCGGGAATTTTACCGCCGAACTTCGCAATGCCCTCTTGCTTTGCCGCCTCGATTGCGTTGTTTATTGCCTTGATTGTCTTTGTGTCGCTTTTCGGAATGATGATACTTACCGAATACTTTTCGTCACCACCGTTGATTGATGACGGCTCCCAAACGTGTGCATAACTGAATCTTACTTCTCCTGTGATTACCTGTGTCTTTCTTTTTTCCATTGTTTTAGTTCTCCTTTACTTTATATCTTTAAAATCTTCTGCTGCTTTCTCTGCCGAATTCCATTCGGGACGTTTGTCCTCCGAACGTACAAGCGTCGGCTTTCCCTGCGGTTTTACTACATAATTTCCGAGCAGTTCGTTAAATCTTGCTCTGCCTAAAAGTGCTCCCATTTGGGTGATGTTGAGTATTTCCTTTTTGTAAATACTCTTTTCATCATAGCCGGCTTTGATTAATATATCGGCGATTTTCTCGTCATCTTCCGCATACTTGCGGTTACTTCTCCCCTCAACCAATTTGAATCCCGGATACTTAACTCCGTTATTGAGTGCTTGGTCTAACGCAAAGTCCTTTACGAGTTTCGCCCACTTCGCAAGGTTTTCCGCTTGGTCTATTACCTCCGCAATTTCATCTTCGGTAAGTTCCAAAGGCAGTTTGAAAACCATTGCCGCAAGCCTGTTTTTCTCCTCCGCATACGCACGGCATACGGCTCTTGCTTTGCAAAATCCGTCATCACAATGTCGCCCTGCTATACAGTCACCGTCACCGCTGTTCGCAAGTACGGCTTTAGGCTTTAAATCTTCGCCCCACTTAATGAGTTCGTCGCGTGTAAGCATTTCCGTATCAATGTTATCAAGTCGCGGTTGGAATATCGTTAAATTGACCTTATGTATGTCGTATAGGTAGTCGTATTCGCTCAATGCTCCTAAGCCATATATCCTAAGCTGACTGTTCTTGTCTGCCGATACCTTTACGCCCTGTCCGTATTTAAGGTCTATTATTTCGATTATTCCGCCGCCGATAATAACGGTGTCGCCTGTACCGAATCCGTCGGGTACCCATTCCGAAAAATCTAAACGGCGTTCAAGATGAATCTGTGCGTCCTCGCATTGACTTTTCACTGCATTGTACCGCTCTAATACAAAATCACGATAACTGTCCGTGTATTCTTCCATATCTTCGGTTATATCAAGCGAACGTATCATTTTATGATACTGCACGCGTGTTATGTGGTTTAAAGCTAATTTCAGCTTTGCCTCACCCAATGAATGTGCGGTAGTTCCCTCTTTTGCATATTCACTGCTTTCGTCGGGGAATTTGCTTTCCATTGCGATTGACGCAGGGCAGTTTATCCACTTCTTTGACCCCGACGCTGAAAGTTTTGCGTGTTCTTCCGGCATTACTTCGTACCTCCTATTCTCGTCATCGCCTCTGCGTATCGCTCGGACGGTATTTCAGTTACTTTACTGTACCCCATTTCTTGAAGTAATCCCTTTGCCTTATCTCTGCCCTGTGACTTCGCATACTCACCGAATGCCTTGCGGACTTCTTCTATTGTATATGTGTCTGTCGTTGTTTCAGCAGTAGCTTTCTCGTCTTGCGGTGTTGTATCGGTCTGTTCCGTTTCGCCAACCACTCTCTTAACGTGTGCCACTTTCTCAACTTCTGCCTTTGTCATCTCCGCTTGCTCCGTTCTCTTGTTGAGTACAGAACATAATCCGTACATTCGGTCGAATACTTCCTTGTTACCCTCAAAATCTCTCGGTTCAAGCTTAATTACAATTTGCATTGATTTTTATTCCTCCTAATAAAACTCTTGTTTTTTACTTGCTTTTGTGATAAAATTCAGTTACAGATATTTTAATCTGTGTTTTTGTTATTTGACCGTTATTGAGTTGCCGCTCTGACGGTCATTTTTATTGCGACTAAGTATCATCGCATTTACGAAAACACCTACCAAATGCTTTTCATTCGGTGTTAAATCGTTATACATTTTCAGTATTTTCTTCTCATCTGCCACTCTTCTCACCTCCTAATTCTGATATTTTATAGGTTGTCTGTATGCTAAAACTATTCCCCAAGATAATCCGTAACTGTACGGATACTGCAATACCTCTTTGAATAGGTCATACCACGCTTTTTCCTTTTCGTATGCGTCGGCTTCTTCTTCCGTAAGTCCGTCGCGTTCATCGTCGCATACTGCGTCATCATCATCTATGCACGCCCAATCATCATCAATACAGGCGAAGTCGTCATCACGACAAGCAAAGTCATCGTCTATGCACGCAAAATCGTCAAATTCGTATTTCGTCATAGCCGTTTAATTATCTCCGCTGATAATCTTCGCAACACTCATTTCAAGCGGGTGCTTTGACTTGATACGATTTGTTATCCCGTATCCTTTTGCTATGTATGCCTTAACCGACTTGTTGTCATCGGCGTTTAAAACCACTACATCATCTCTGCCCGTCATTACTACATATTTGTTCATTTGAAAATATTCCTTTCACCGTTATTTTCTGTTTTGCGTGTCCTCTACACTCTTTAGCGAATGCGTTAATCATTGGAAATACTTCTCTGTGGAAATATTCTTCCGTTTTCTCATTCTCTGTTTTTGGTTTTCTTTTTAGCATTTTTCCTGTCCCTTTCTGCCAATTTCCAACTGATTATCAGTCCGATACCGAAACTTATCAGCGCAATTCCTATTGTGTTCATTTGTTTTACCTCTCTTTATCCTGTGAGCTTGTCCTATCGTCGGAGCATTAAGCTCCTTTTTCTTTGTTTGCTTGAATAGCATTGTACTCGTCAATCATCTCCTGCGACGGCTCAACTGTTACATCGCCGTACCCAAGCATATGATACATATTTTCTATATGAGGTTTCCAATGCTGAAAACGCTCATAAGCAGGTCTGTCTTGCCAACTGCCTACCACTTCAACGTGTACTTTAGGTTGCTTTCTCGGCTTTCTTGCCTTTTTGGTCTTTTCCGCCTCCATAATCTCCACCTCCTGCTTTAATCTATGTATTTCATTTTTTGTCCTATTACTTTGTAATTAAGCGATTTGTTCCTGTTCCATTATCGGCAGTATACCCTCACTCTTTAACAGTGCGTAAATAAACAATCTGCCTTTTTGTGTCCAATATGTATTTACTTTAGAATGTTGCTTGCCGTCATTTCCGTTTACAGTATGCGTCTTTGTACTTGTGTAGCCTTTTTCAGCATATTCCTTATACAATAGCCATATCCCGCCTTGCTTAAACTGTATCTTGTGTTCTTTTAAGAAATTGTTTAACCATTTTGCCGACTTACCGTAATCCTTTGCTATTACAGTGACAGATAATAAATCGGGACAATTTAAAACTAAATCATAATATGACGCCTTTGGTTGAAGTTCCATAATCTGCTGTTCTTGAACTTTAACAGTAGTGTTTAGTTTCTTATTTTTCTCTCGCTCCAATTTTAATGCCGTAAACGCCTGTATAGCCAAATCGGGATTATCCAACAATTCATCGGTTGCATACATTCCTGTTTTGCGTATCGCCGGTAATACATCAGCCGTAACCCAATGCTTAAACTTCTTCGCATTCGGCATTTTGCTTGATAGAATAAGACTGTACAAACCCGATTCGTTTATAATGATTGTTTCTTTATTCTGATTACCGTCAAAAAGCATGACCTTATGTCTATCTTCTTCATCTACATGGCGGTTAATATCTCGACTACCGTTTTGGTACTCGAGGATTTCCGCTACATCCTTACCGACAAACATAATCTCTCCGTTTACTGTTGTTGTTCTTACAGAGCCAAACTCTGCATTTTCAAATACCTTTAATTCTTCCATACTTCTTTTTCCTTTCTAATATGACCCGTGTTACTTAAGTTTCCTTTACGATACTAATTCTGCAAAAAAAATATTCATTATTTTTTCTTCATTTAGTCCAAGAATTGACGCAATCTTTTGAATTTCTTCTTGCTTAAAGCTCGTTTCCCCTTTTAGCCTACTATACAAGCATTTCTTTGATACACCGATTTTCTTTGCAAGTTGTGGCTTTGTTAAGCCATTTCTTGCTATCTCTGCATTCAAATCATCTGTATTCATTTAATGACCCCCTTTCTTGTTTCCTTTAGGATACTTTTATAATAGCACACAAATTAATTATTGTCAACCCCTTTAGGAAACTTTATTAAACTTTTTTGAAAAAATAGTTGCTTTTTTGAAACCATTATGATAATATGTATTTATAGAAAAGAGGTGTTGACATTGGATATAGGAACTATTATAAGAAATAGACGTTTGGAACTTAATTTAACCCTTGAAGAAATCGGCAATGCCGTTGGTGTTAGTAAAAGCACCGTTCAAAAATGGGAAAATGGTTTTATATCTAATATGAAAAGAGATAAAATATCAGCCTTAGCAAAGATTTTAAATATTAATCCCGTAACATTAATTACTGGTGAATATCCAACCACTTTGCCCGAGGGAGCTGTTCCGTATAACCCTGTAATGCACAGAATACCTATCTTAGGGGATATTGCGGCAGGATTACCGATATTTTCGGAAGAAAATTATGAGGGATATACTTATACAGAATTAAATCATGGTGGTAAATATTTTGCTTTAAAAGTAAAGGGCGATAGTATGACCGCCGCAAACATTCCCGACGGAAGTCTTGTAACTGTTCGCGTACAACCAACAGTTGAAAACGGCGAAATCGCCGCAGTTCGTATTAACCATGATTCATTTACCATAAAAAGATTTAAAAGAGAGAAAAACATTGTAATGCTTATGCCACAATCATATAACCCTGAACATCAAACACAAATCTATGATTTAAAACAAGATAGTGTTGAAATAGTTGGAAAAGTTGTTGAGTGTAGGGTCGGATTTTGATGTTTATTCAAATTTATAAAAATAAAACAAGGAAGTGATGATATTGGAAATAATAAAATATTACGGTAGTGATGAAACGAAAACCGAATTTATAAATCATGACAGTGAGCCATTAATGGCAGTCATTGCACACGACCGCTCACACGCTGTTGTTTCATTGCTCGATGAGGGTTGCGAACACCATTTATTATTGGCAAAGGCTCTTGACAAATACAATATAGATGAATATTTCAGAATTATTTTTGATAACGAGGGTGCCGATTGGACCTTTGTATGCCCACCTAATTATAAAAATATAGCTAATAAAGAAAAACGTATAACGGAATTTTTTAATGACGGTGTTGATGCTATAACCGAATTTCTAAAACAAATCGGTTATGACGTGCCCATTAACGTCCCAAGACGTTATCGCAGACATATGGACTACTTGAAAAATTCGGAGTATTAAAGAGGTTTTTATATATAAAATTAGAGAAACGTAAGTAAAAATTGAAAGGATTGATAACAATTAACGATTTTCCATATAATATAAACGATTTGAAAAATGCGTGTAAGAATAAAAAAATTATTTGGAAAGAACACGCTACTCAAAGGCTATTGCAAAGAAAAATATTAAGAGATGAAGTCATACAATGTGTTTTAAACGGCGAAATTATAGAAAATTATATAAGCGACAAACCTTTTGCAAGTTGTCTTGTATTCGGATATAGAGGTATTGACAAGCCGTTACACGTCGTATGTAGTTTTGACGGCGAATATATCCATATTATAACGGCATATATTCCCGATACCATAAAATTTTATGATGATTTGAAAACAAGAAAGGAGAATTAATTATGAAATGTATCGAATGTGGTCATGACACTATTAACAAAAACAGAACATATGTTGCAAATCTTGAAAATTGCGTTATTATTATAAAAAATGTTCCGGCTATGGTTTGTGAGCATTGCAACGAAGTTTATTATTCCGATGAAGTATTCGAGCAGATTGAAAAAATAGTATACAAACTTGAAAGCGTTATAAATGATATTGCAGTAATTGACTATACCAATTCTGCGGCATAGGTAATAAAATGGCAGATGGAATTTAAGGAAGTGATGAATATGGAGATAAATTATTCTAAACAAGCAATTAAGTTTTTGCAAAAGCAAAGCCGTTCCACAAAAGAAAGAATTGTTACGGATATAAACTCTCTTCTTAACGGAATTGAAGAAATTGAACCGGATAAAACCGACCTTGATATGTTAAACGAAATCGACACTAATCCCGAATGTAAAACATTTGTTTCAGCCGATGAAGCAATGAAAGAACTTGGAATACACTAATTATTCCTTAATATTTAATTCTTATTATAAAAAAATTCCCCCGACCGCTACCAACAGTCGGAGGAAACAGAATAAAGTGCATTTATACACAATACTCAAACCAATAATATTGTATCATAAATGCACTCTATTTTCAATATAAAAATTAGAAAAGGAGTGTTATTTTTGTACCGTTTTTTTATTAAAAACGAGCATTACATAACACAAGAAAGGAAGATTTACGATGAATGTAGCCATGTATTTACGAAAATCGAGAGCGGACGAAGACAATCCGCTTGAAACACTTGAACGTCACAAAGAAATTCTTCTTTCTTATGCAAAGGACAATAATTTAACGGTCATTGACATATTTGAAGAAGTGATAAGCGGAGGAATGTTATACAACAGAACGGAAATGCTGAAACTACTTGACGCTATTCCCTCGCACATATATGATGCGGTATTATGTATTGACCTTGACCGTTTAGGGCGCGGAAGTGCCGCAGACAGTGAAAAAATCTTTGACGTTCTTAAAGAAAACGATGTAAAAATTATTACGCTCAAAAAAATATATGACCTCAACAACGAGTATGACGAAGATTACAGTGAATTTGAAATGTTTATGGCTCGTAAGGAGCTTAAATTCATCACTCGCAGAATGAACCGCGGACGTATCAAATCAATCAATGACGGTTGTTTTGTGTCGGGCGCTCCGTTCGGCTATCGAAACGCCGTAATAAATAAAAAGCACACGTTGAAAGTATATGAGCCGGAGGCAAAATATGTTCGTATGATATTTGATATGTATGTAAATCAAAGTATGGGTATTACTTCAATAAGCCGTCAGCTTGCAAATTTGGGTGTCTTGAGCAAGAAAAATACACCGCTCCACCCCACCACAATCGCCCGTATGCTCCGAAATCATACTTACATAGGTAAGATAGTGTGGAACAAATCAAAGTCTGTTAAAGGCAAAAATACGCAAGAAAAAACGAGTAAAGATGATTGGTTATATGTTTCCGGACTGCACGAGCCAATAATTGACGAGGACACGTTCAACAAAGCACAAGATATTATAAATCTGAAATACAAACCGCCTATGCGTACAGGCACGTTGCAAAATCCGTTTGCAGGTCTTTTAAAGTGTGCTAATTGCGGTCGGGCAATAGTTATCAATACTTCTAACGAAACCGTTGAAAAATACCGTCTTTGCTGTCGTACACTTGGTTGTAATAAGGCATCTGCATTGAGTATTGTAGAAGATAAAGTATTTGAAGTGCTTACAAAGGAATTTAAAGATATTGAATTGTCTTTGAAAAATATCCGTCAATCGCATAATAAAGATAAACTTTCCTGCCTTGATACAATAGCCACTTTGGAAACAGAATTAAAAAAACTTGATAAACAACAACTCCGTCTGTATGACTTGCTCGAACAGGAAGTCTATACAAAAGAACTTTTCCTTGAACGCAATAACGCAATTTCAGATAGAAGAAAAAAAATTAATGCCACGATAGCACAGGAACGTGAAAAATTTAAACTTGTGGATACATCTTCCGTCGAAGAACGACTTCCCCTTTTGCGTGAACTTCTCACTAATTACCACTCTCTTTCAGCCGCCGAAAAAAATTCCATTCTTAAAAATTTCGTAAAAAAAATTGAATATAAACGTGAAAAATCCGCTCCCGAGGGCGATATTTTCTTGAAAATCTATTATAAATAACTTTTTATCCATCTTATGTATCTTGTTGCCATAGCTGTTGCCATAGCAATCCATAATATTCCGGAAGGAATTGCTACGTCTGTACCGATATACTACTCAACAGGCAGCAGAAAAAGAGCATTTATAGTATCGTTTTTTTCTGGTATTACGGAACCTTTAGGTGCTATAATCGGTTATTTAATTTTACGTCCGTTTTTCAACGACGTTGTATTCGGTATTTTATTCGGAATAATTGCGGGAATTATGGTATTTATTTCAATAGAAGAACTTTTGCCGATGGCTCGTGAATATGAAAAAAGCAAAGTCACTATTATAGGCGTCATACTCGGTATGGCAATAATAGCGCTCAGCTTACTTTTGTTTCTATAAATTTTACACAATATATAAACAATAGTTATTTTAAAAAAATATATACTATATAGTTAGAAAATAAAAATTCTATACTATAAAATACAAATTGGTG
>ERZ791906.659-NODE-659-length-35710-cov-2.937007_pt1 | contig 35710 bp, 30 predicted proteins | sample MGYA00510146_ERZ791906 | MGnify/ENA primary metagenome ERZ791906 (study PRJEB30046, sample SAMN00792096) | human gut metagenome | study: EMG produced TPA metagenomics assembly of the A metagenome-wide association study of gut microbiota in type 2... | reverse complement strand
ACAAGTTTTATATTATTTTACTTGTCTACCTAAAAGGGAGCATATCAAAGGTCTGAATGGTCAGGCTTTTTTTGCTGTATTTGGAAACACTTTCCACAAAGTGTTGGTGAACTTCCTGGTCTTTTATAGTATAATATAACAAAAGAGAGGCGGTGGATACGATGAAGAATTATTCAAAGGATATAAGCAGACAATATCATATTCAGGTGGCCAACGGGGAAGTCGGCCGTTATGTCATTCTCCCGGGAGATCCAAAGCGCTGCAAAAAAATAGCACAGTATTTTGAAGATTCGGTGATGATTGCGGATAACCGGGAATTTATCACTTATACAGGAACTTTAGATGGCGTAAAGGTAAGTGTCACATCTACCGGAATTGGGGGACCATCAGCAGCAATTGCGATGGAAGAATTAGCCAGATGTGGAGCTGATACGTTTGTACGGATTGGAACCTGCGGTGGGATACAGCCGGAAGTAAAAAGTGGGGATATAGTAGTTGCTACGGGTGCCGTCAGAATGGAAGGGACTAGCAAAGAATATGCGCCGATCGAATATCCGGCAGTGGCAGACCTTATGGTGGTGAACGCACTGGTCAGTGCGGCGAAGGAAAAGGGCTGTGAATTTTATACCGGAGTGGTACAGTCAAAAGATGCATTTTACGGACAGCATGAGCCGGAGATGATGCCGGCAGGTTATGAACTGATCAATAAATGGGAAGCCTGGAAGAAACTGGGATGTCTGGCATCAGAGATGGAGACGGCAGCACTTTACATTGTGGCAGCAAAGCTTCATGTACGCGTGGGTGCCTGTTTCCTTGTAATGGCAAATCAGGAAAGAGAAAAACTGGGACTTGAAAATCCGGTAGTGCATGATACAGACATGGCAGTACAGGTGGCAGTGGAAGCCATCAGAAAGTTAATCAAAGAGGATCGGTAAATGAAAGAAACAATATATAAACGAATTTTTGTGATCGTTCTGGATTCGCTCGGAATTGGTGCAATGCCTGATTCTGAGAAATTCGGTGACAGGGATGTAGATACATTTGGTCATATTTTAGACAGAATGGGAACACTGGAGATTCCAAATCTTCAGAAGCTTGGTATGCTGAATCTGCATACCGGGGGAAAGATGTATGGAATCGAGAATCCGGTTGGAAAAATTACCAGACTGAAAGAGGCGAGTAACGGAAAAGATACGATGACCGGACACTGGGAAATGATGGGGATTTATACAGAAAAACCATTTAAAACCTTTACCGAACATGGATTTCCACCGGAACTGATTGCAGAACTGGAAAAACGTTGCGGGAAAAAAGTGATTGGAAACCGTGGTGAGAGCGGAACAAAGATCATTGAAGAACTTGGGGAAGAAGAAATCGAAACAGGTGCAATGATCGTCTATACCTCTGCGGATTCTGTATTGCAGATCTGTGGAAATGAAGAGACATTTGATCTGGCAAATCTGTACCGGTGCTGTGAGATTGCAAGAGAGATCACGATGAAGGATGAATGGCGCGTGGGACGAGTCATTGCAAGACCGTATGTAGGAAAGAAAAAGGGTGAATTTAAAAGAACCAGCAACCGCAGGGATTATGCACTTGAGCCGACCGGAAAGACTGCACTTGACGCACTGAAAGATGCGGGAAAGGATGTGATCGCAGTCGGAAAGATCCATGATATCTTTTGCGGGGAAGGAATTACAGAATCGTATCATTCCAACAGCTCCGTGCATGGAATGGAGCAGACCATTGAGATTTGCAAAAAAGATTTTGACGGACTGTGCTTTGTAAATCTGGTTGATTTTGATGCACAGTGGGGACACCGGCGCGATCCGGTTGGCTACGGACATGAGATTGAGAGATTTGATAAAAATCTTGGAATTTTGCTGGATGATCTGCGGGAGGATGATCTTCTTATTATTACCGCCGATCATGGAAACGATCCGACCTACACAGGAACCGATCATACACGGGAATATGTACCGTTTTTGGCGTATTCCAAAAAGATGGATGAGGGTGGCGTGATTATGGAGGAAAATACCTTTGCAGTGATCGGGGCAACGGTCACAGATAATTTTGGTGTAAAAATGCCGGAAGGAACGATTGGGCATTCGATTCTGAATGAACTTATTTAGCAAGAAAAAGCAGGAAAAAAGAGAATGAAAAAAGAACAAATTAAAAAAATGATAGAAATCGCGCTTTCTCAGCTTGCATATTCTTATACCCCTTATTCTGACTTTAAAGTGGGAGCTGCGCTGCTTGGAAAGAATGGACGGATATATACGGGATGCAATATTGAAAATGCGGCTTATACACCGACAAACTGTGCGGAGCGTACCGCATTTTTCAAGGCAGTCAGCGAAGGAGTAAAAGAATTTGATGCAATCTGTATTGTAGGAGGAAAGGGCGGTGTTGTGACAGAGTATGCACCGCCGTGCGGAGTATGCAGGCAGGTCATGATGGAATTCTGCGATCCGGAGACATTTCAGATCATTCTTGCAGTAGATGCAAAGCATTATGATATCTATACCTTGAAAGAAATGTTGCCAAAAGGTTTCGGACCATCTAATCTTACAGAATGAGAAAGGACTCAGACTCCAAAAGAAGATTTTTGAAGAAAAGGAAAAAGAGAAGGAATGAAAAATGACACAGGAAACCTTGAAAGAATTACCAAAGATTGAGCTTCACTGTCATCTGGACGGTTCTCTTAGCAGATCATTTATTGAAAAAAGGCTTGGAAGAACTGTAAGACCTGAAGAACTCAGTGTTTCAGAAAACTGTACAAGTCTGAATGAATATCTGGAAAAATTTGACCTTCCCGGCAGATGTATTATGGATGAAGAGGGACTTTCCGGAGCTGCGTATGATCTGCTCTCCCAGATGAACGAAGAAAATGTCTGTTATGCGGAGATCCGTTTTGCTCCGCTTCTGTCAGAGACAAAAAAGATGGACAGCCGGAAGGTGATCGAAGCAGTGATCAGCGGAATGGAGCGGGGGAAAAAAGATTTTGGAATCGAGTATGGTGTGATCATCTGTGCAATGCGACATCACAGCACTGAGGATAATATGCGGATGATCAAGACGGCAAGAGAATATCTGGGATCCGGAGTTTGTGCAGCAGATCTTGCAGGAGCAGAAGCATTGTATCCGATGTCTGAATTTATGGATATTTTTACAGAGACAAAGAAGATGGGAATGCCATTTACACTCCATGCCGGAGAATGTGGAAATCCACAGAATGTCATAGATTCGATAAACGTGGGAGCTGGAAGGATCGGGCATGGGATCGCGATGCGCGGCAATCGGGAAATCCGGAAACTGGCAAAAGAAGCCGGTGTTGGTATCGAGATGTGTCCGATCAGCAACTTACAGACCAAATCAGTAAACAGCATGGCGGAATATCCGATGCGGGAATTTCTGGATGCAGGCTTAAAAGTATCGGTCAACACCGATAACCGGACGGTAAGCAACACCAGTCTTACAAAAGAACTGGAATTTATTCAAAAAAATTATAGAATCCGGGACGAAGAAATCCTTCAGATGATGAAAAATGCAATTGATACTGCATTTGCCGATGATTCTATAAAAGATAAAATTTGCAAAATGCTGAAATAAAGAAACTACAAACAGAGAGGATTGACTCTGAAGAATAAGAGAAAAGAGGAATTCTGTATGAGCAATGAAATTTATGAAAAGCTGGAAATATGCCGGAAAAGCATTCTCCAAAAAACGAATTTTAAACCGGAAGTGGCAGTGATTCTGGGCTCCGGTCTTGGCGAATACGCATCAAAAATCAAGATAGAACAGATCATTCCATATACAGAAATTGAAGGTTTTCCGGTGTCGACAGTTGTGGGACATAAAGGACAATTTGTATTTGGTTATGTAAAAGAAGTTCCGGTTGTGATCATGCAGGGACGTGTGCATTATTATGAAGGGTATCCGGTAACAGATGTGGTGCTTCCGGTGCGGCTGATGGGAATGTTAGGCGCAAAGAAGCTGATTCTTACCAATGCATCAGGCGGAATCAATACCGGATTCCATCCGGGCGATCTCATGCTCATCACAGACCAGATTATGAGTGGAATCCCTAATCCACTGATCGGTGCCAATGTCGAAGAACTTGGAACCCGTTTTCCGGATATGAGTGAAGCCTATAGTGAGCGGATGCAGCAGATCATAAAGAAAGAAGCCCAAAAACTCGGCATTCCTCTGAAAGAAGGTGTATACCTTCAGCTTACCGGTCCTTCTTATGAGACCCCGGCAGAAATCCGTATGTACCGCACCTGTGGGGCTGATGCCGTAGGCATGAGCACCGCCTGCGAGACGATCGCTGCGCGCCACATGGGAATCGAAGTCTGTGGCATCTCCTGTATCACCAACCTCGCCGCCGGCATGACATCACAACATCTGAACCACCAGGAAGTCCAACAAACCGCCGACCGGGTGGCTGAGCAATTCCAGGAATTACTGACAGCAATCATTACCCACGTATAAGAAACGGAACATATATCTGAATTTACCCAGAACCAGGTCCAAGGTTCCGGATTTTCCGGAACCCGCCGACCGTCCTCTTGCAATTCCGAGTTGAGGCATTGTGTAAGAATTTTGCCAACGAGGTCATTAACAGTAGAAAGACAAAGAGCATAAAATACCGTATACAGTATTTTATGCTCTTTGTCTCACCACTATTTTCAAAATTTTACTCAACCTCAAACGGAATCTCGTACTTTGCAAAAATCCGCTGCGCCATCTTGTCCCATGCCTGCTCCAGCGATTTGTCCAGCGTGAACAGGTTCATAGATGTTCCTGTCGTACAGCTAAGTTTTGTCCCGTCATATTTAAAATTCAGGTACAGTCCCTGCACATCTGCCGGAGCAAATGAAAGATGTTCCTGTTCGAGAAGCCGTGCAATATTCGGTGCTGACATAGAAAGAACAAAATGAAATCCCAGCGGAGTACGCTTTCCTTTGATCAGAGAAAGACAAAACTCGCGAAGTTCCTTCCAGAGAGCATATTCCCGGTCATCCAGAGCTTCTTTTTCTTCAGCACTGAAGAAATCTTTTTTCAGTCGTCCGTTAAATTGAAAGGTATTAAAAGTTGTGATATCTCCTTCAATAAATAAAAAGGAATCAAATGCAGGATGCAGTAAAAGTGCGTTCATGCATTTTTTTGTATCCAGAGAAAAAATAAGCATAGACTTCCTCCCGTCATCAGTGTAATAGTATCAGTATAGCATAAATCTTGAGATATGCATAAGAATTTGATACAATACGGGAAAGAAAAAGGATGGATAACAAGATGAAAATAGAATTAAACCGGGATCAGATCAAATACATTGCAGTGTTTACTATGCTGCTCAATCACGTTGCAAATATATTTCTGCAACCAGGAACCTTTGCCTGCGAAGCGCTAAAGGATATCGGTTATTTTACAGCACCGGTCATGTGCTGGTTTCTGGTTGAAGGATACCGTTATACAAGGTCAGTAAAAAAATATGCCGGAAGACTGCTGATTTTTGCTGTCATTTCACAGCTTCCGTATTATCTGGCATTTGCGCGGAATCATCTGGCACCGTGGTATACTTTAAATATGATATTTACACTTTTTCTGTGTCTGTGTCTGATGATCGCAGAGGAAAAAATATCAGATCCGGGAAAGAAAAGTCTGGTTGTACTGGGAATTATAGCAGTAAGCAGTATCTGTGACTGGGCAATTCTGGCTCCATTGTATACGCTTTGGTTTTACCGGGCAGGAGAGGATCCAAAGCGCCGGAAAAAGGCTTTTTTTATTGCGGCACTTGTTCTGGGGATTACGGTGACAGCCGAACTTCCGGGAGCAGCAGGATTGGCATCAGGAGCAGGGGCAATGATCGCAGTACTGGCAGCGGGAGCCTGTGTTTTGGTATTTTATAACGGAAAAAAATCACAGAAACATTTTCTTGTGAAAAAGTATTTTTTTTACGTGTTTTACCCTGCACATTTGGTGATTTTGGCATTATTAAAGATTTGACTTTTATAATAGAAGAAAGTAAAATAAATAAGTTAGAGTATTTATTACATGATTCAATGAAAATGAAACTCATATTTTAATAAAAGATAGGATGCATAGCATGAAAAAAAGAACGATGGAGAAAGAACATCAGGCAGAAGAAAGAAGAAAAAAAGTTCTGATGGAAATTGCAGGAGCGGTTGTTGTACTGACTGTAATTGTAAGTATTGGTCTTTCGCATCTTGGAACAGATAAGGTGAATACATCAGCAGGAGTAAAAGCAATCAAGAAGTTAGAAAAAGCAGATGTATCTGAGGTGGAGACCAAAATTTCAAATATTGAAAAAGAAGAAAAACAGGCGATAGAGGACTGGCAGAACCGTCCGTTGTCCGAAAAATTTGCGCATGCGGTGATTCTCGGAGATTCGATCACAACCGGTTTTACCGTATATGATGTGCTTGATACTTCTAAGGTTGTAGCGGAAAAAGGAATGCACCTTGATCAGACCGGTGATCTGATCAGGACAGCAGCAGAGTTAAAGCCGGAAGTCCTCTTTCTGGCACTTGGACTGAATGATATTTCCGGAACAGATGGAGATACAGATGCATTTATTGAAAAGTACAAAGCGGTACTTGCAAATGTACGTGAGCAGATGCCGGATGCAGTGATCTACATCAACTGTGTTCTTCCTGTTTCCGCCCAAAAAGAAGAAGAAGAGCCGGTTTATGCCAAGATTCCGGATTATAATACCGCACTTAAAGCAATGTGTGATGAAGAAGGAATTACATTTATCGATAATACAGAGATCGTAAAAGATGAGTATTATGAGCAGGATGGCGAGCATATGAAGGCGGAGTATTATCCAATCTGGGCAGAACATATGGCGGAGGTGGCCGGAATATGACAAAGAAAAAAGGGGAATTTACAGTTCTGCGTAATATCAGAGCTGGGATGGTAATTATTTTGCTTATCTATATCGGTCTGATCTTTCAGTCTAAGGGAGACAGCGATACACCGTTTGCAGATGTACAGAAAGCGGTTGTGGATGCGGCAGATGACAAGAACATGACACTTGCCGGAACCCAGGAAATCAAGAGATTCTATGGGATCAATCCAAAGGATTATGAAGATATAACACTGTATTATACGAATGAAACAATGGGAGTCAACGAGCTCCTTCTGGTGAAAACAAAGGACGAGAATGAGGCAGAGGCAGTTGAGAAAGCCGCAGAACAGCGAAAAAAGACACAGCTCGATAATTTTGAAGGATATGGGGCCGAGCAGGTAAAGCTTCTGGATGCTTCGATCATTAAGACGAAAGGTACATACGTGCTTTTTGTTATTTCACCAAAAGCTGAAACTGTAGAAAAGGCGTTTACAAAGAGCCTGAAGTAGATAAAAGGAAACGAAAAAGTTATGTTATTTAGTAGTCTGGTATTTTTGTTTACATTTTTGCCAATTACACTGTTGGTATATTATTTGGTGCCGCGTAAGGTAAAAAATGTGGTACTTTTGATCGCTTCCCTCATATTTTATGCGTGGGGAGAGCCGGTCTATATCTTCCTGATGCTGATTTCCATTCTGTTCAATTATTTTTGCGGAATGGACATTGCATTAAAAGCAGGAAGAAAATCGCAGGTGCGCAGTCTGATCTTTACGATCGTTGTAAACCTGTTTATTCTTGGATTTTTCAAATATTACGGATTTATCGTAACAAATTTAAATGCGATCCTTCCGTTCTATATTCCATATAGAAAACTGGAACTCCCAATAGGAATTTCTTTCTATACTTTCCAGACATTGTCTTACATCATTGATGTATATAGGGGAAATGTAGACGTACAGGTAAATCTGATTGATTTCGGAACCTATGTTACAATGTTCCCACAGCTGATCGCAGGTCCGATCGTACAGTATGCAGATGTGGAGAGACAACTGCGTGAAAGAAAGGAATCACTGACGAAGTTTGGATACGGTGCCTGGTTCTTTGTGATGGGACTGGCAAAGAAGGTGCTTTTGGCGAATACGATTGGTTCGATTTATGAAAATATCGCGGCGATGGATGGAATGTCAGTAGTGACTGCGTGGCTTGGATGTCTTGCCTACACTTTCCAGATTTATTTCGATTTCAGCGGTTATTCGGATATGGCAGTCGGCCTTGGAAAGATGTTCGGATTTGAGTTTATGCAGAACTTCAATTATCCGTATATTTCCAAAAGTGTTACCGAGTTCTGGAGAAGATGGCATATTTCGCTGGGATCATGGTTCCGCGAGTATGTGTATATTCCGCTTGGAGGAAACAGGGTAACGGTTCCGCGGCATTTACTGAATCTTCTGATCGTATGGTTCCTGACCGGTCTCTGGCACGGGGCAAGCTGGAACTTTGTAGTATGGGGGCTCTTCTACGGAGTGATCCTCATTACTGAAAAATATTTTACAGGAAAAATACTTGCAAAGCTGCCGGGGGCAGTCCAGACACTTTACACAATGATTCTGGTCATGCTCGGCTGGGTACTGTTCTTCAGCCCGACACTCGGAAGCGCACTTACTTGGATCGGCAATATGTTCGGACAGGGTGCAACCGGATTTATGGATAGCCAGGCATTGTACCTGATCATGCGAAACTGGCTCTTCTGGGTGGCAGGGATCATAGGAAGTACACCGTTTATGCATCTGCTCGGAAAGCGGCTGGTATTTAATGAAGAAAGACCGCATACGGTTCTGGCAGGCTGCCTGATGGCAGGACTGTTTGTGCTGTGTGTGGCATATCTGGTGACAGAAAGTTACAATCCATTTTTATATTTTAGATTTTAAGGAAAGACAATGGTAGAAAGAAAGAATAATAAACAAAAAAACAGAACAAAGTATTTTCTGCCAGGAGGGAAAAAACAGATCCAGGCAGTATGTGCGTTTTTATTTTTGGGAGTCCTTATTCTCAGCTGCGGAGTAAACCTTATGCATAAAGACAGGCAGATGTCAGAAAAAGAAATGCGTATGCTGGCGCAGAAACCGGAAATTTCTCTTTCCGGAATTGCTTCCGGAAGGTTTATGGAGCAGTACGAGGAGTATGTATCGGATCAGTTTGCAGGAAGAGATACCTGGGTAAGAATTAAGACATTCGCGGACAGTGTGGCGGGGAGGACAGAAGAAGGTGGTGTTTTCAAAGGAAAGGATCATTATCTGATGGAAGATGTTGCTGTGGCAGATGAAAGTGATCTGAAAGAGAATCTGGATGCAATGAAGAATTTTAAAGAGCGTTATCCGGATATCCAGATGCATATGATGCTGGTCCCGAATGCGGCAAATGTTATGGAGGACAAGCTTCCGGCATTTGCGGTGACTGCCAGTCAGAGCAGACAGATCAGCCGTGTAAAGGCAGAACTTGGAGATTCTTATGACTGGATCGATGCAGAAAAAGTATTGGATGCTCACAAGGATGAAGCAATTTATTATCACACGGATCATCACTGGACTTCTCTTGGTGCATGGTATGCATTCCAGGGAGCAAAGACGCAGCTTGGACTGGATAAGAGTGAAGAAATTAAGATGAAAGCCTATGCGGTATCGGATTCTTTTAACGGAACGTTATCCGCAAAGAGTGGATATGAGACAGATTATAAGGAACCAATCTATATTTATCTGCCAAAGAGTGCGGATGCACCACAGGTTGCAGTCAATTATGTGGAAGAACAGAAAAAGAGTGCTTCTATGTATGATTCATCCAAACTGGATGAGAGAGATCAATATTCCGTATTCTTCGGTGGAAATCATGCAATGATCGATATCCAGTCAACACAGACAGAAAAACGCAGACTTCTGGTGTTCAAAGATTCATATGCAAACTGTTTTCTTCCGCTTCTGGCTCCGTATTACCGGGAAATCGTTGTGATCGACCCTCGTTATTATACCGGTAAATTAAGTTCTGTGATGTCAGATAAACAGTTTGATGATGTGCTGTTCCTGTATAATGCCAATACATTCTTTGAAGACCGGATGCTGGCGGGGGTACTGGATGAGAATTAACAGGAGAAAAACATGGCAAATAAAATAGAAAAGCAGTTTCTGGACACGGGAAATAAAGGACCGGTCCGGCTGAACAAATATTTAAGTGAAGCTGGTGTATGTTCCAGAAGGGAAGCGGACAAACTGATAGCAGCCGGACAGGTGACGGTTGACGGTGTGCGTGCAGAGACCGGAATGAAGGTAGAGCCTTGGCAGGTTGTCCGGATTGGGAAAAAGCAGGTATCCAGACAGGAAGAGATGATCGTGCTTGCGGTCAATAAGCCACGTGGAATTGTCTGTACTGAGGAAAGACGGGAGAGAGACAGTATTGTACGATTTCTTAACTATCCGGTACGGATTACTTATGTAGGACGTCTGGATAAGGATTCGGAAGGACTGCTTCTGATGACGAACAACGGTGACATTATCAACCGGATGATGCGTGCGGCAAATAAACATGAAAAAGAATATAAAGTTACAGTTGATAAGCCGGTAACAGATGAATTTCTCAAGGAGATGGCGGGTGGTGTCCAAATCCTGGATACTGTCACAAGACCATGCCAGGTGGAAAAGCTTGGAAAATATAAATTTAAGATCATTCTGACACAGGGACTCAACCGGCAGATCCGCCGGATGTGTGAGGTACTTGGCTACGAGGTAAAGGAGCTTCGGAGAGTGCGGATCATGAATATCGAACTTGGTAATTTAAAGCCGGGAGAATACCGGAAGGTTACGGATCAGGAACTGAATGAACTCTATGAGCTGATCAGGGATTCAAAGTCAGAGCCGACACCGTGGAACAATAATTAAAAGTGTGGATTTGGATATGGATAAGATGAAAAGGATGCAGGAGCTGGTAGAGCTTCTGAATAAAGCCGGAAAAGCTTATTATCAGGATGCGCAGGAAATTATGAGCAATTATGAGTATGATGCGCTGTATGATGAACTGAAAGGTCTGGAAGAAGAGTTGGGAACCGTTATGGCTTCCAGTCCGACTGTGAATGTAGGATATGAAGTATTAAGTGAGCTTCCGAAAGAACGTCATGAGTCACCGATGCTTTCTCTTGACAAGACAAAAGAAGTGGCAAGGCTGAAGGAATTTGTTGGAGACCAGACGGCTGTGATCTCATGGAAGATGGATGGTCTGACGATTGTTCTGACCTATCGTGACGGCGAGCTTTTTAAGGCAGTTACAAGAGGAAATGGAGAAGTCGGTGAAGTCATTACCAATAATGCGAAAGTATTTAAAAATGTGCCGCTTCATATTCCGTATAAAGGGGAACTGATCCTGCGAGGGGAAGCGGTGATCGGTTACAAAGATTTTGAGCGGATCAATGAAGAAATTGATGACGTGGATGCAAAATATAAAAACCCACGGAATCTGTGCAGTGGTTCTGTCCGCCAGCTGAACAATAAGATTACGGCACAGAGAAACGTAAAATTCTATGCATTTACCCTGGTACGTGCAGAAAATGTGGATTTCCACAATTCCAGAAAAGAACAGCTTGACTGGCTGGAACAGCAGGGATTTGATGTGGTGGAGCATTATCTGGTGACAAGAGAAGAACTGGATGAGAAGGTTGCATTTTTTGCAGAAAAGATCGTAGAAAATGATTTTCCGTCAGATGGTCTGGTCCTTGTATATGATGACATTGCGTATGGGCAGTCGCTTGGGAGAACGGCAAAATTCCCACGTGATTCTTTTGCTTTCAAATGGGCAGATGAGATCCGAGAGACGCACCTTCTGGAGATTGAATGGAGTCCGTCAAGGACAGGGCTTATTAACCCGGTAGCGATCTTTGAACCGGTAGAGCTGGAAGGAACAACGGTAAGCCGTGCAAGTGTACACAATTTAAGTATTATGGAGGAGCTGCATCTGGGAATCGGGGATACGATCGAAGTCTATAAGGCGAATATGATCATTCCGCAGATCGCGAAGAATCTGACCGGCAGTGACAATATTGAGATCCCGAAAGTCTGTCCGGTTTGTGGTGGAGCTACGGAGATCCGTCAGATGAATGATGCAAAGTCGTTGTATTGCACAAATCCGATGTGTCAGGCAAAAAGAATCAAATCTTTTGCATTGTTTGTCAGCAGGGATGCACTCAATATTGACGGGCTTTCTGAGGCAACACTGGAGAAATTTATTGCGAGAGGATTCATTCACAAATACAGAGATATCTTCCATCTGGATGTCTATCAGGAAGAAATTCAGACGATGGAAGGTTTTGGAGAAAAATCCTATGCGAACCTGATCGCAAGCGTGGATAAGGCGAGAAGTACAACCCTTGCTAAAGTAGTATATGGACTTGGGATTGCAGGAATCGGTCTTGCAAATGCAAAACTGATCTGTCGCCATTTTAAAAATGATGTGGAAAAAATGACAGGAGCATCTGAAGAAGAACTGAGTGATATCCAGGGTGTACGTCCGGTGCTTGCGGCGGCATTTGTAAAATATTTTGTATCAGAGGAAAGAAAAAAGGAATTTAAGCTCCTTCTTGGAGAACTGGAGATCCAGCCGGAAGAGATGGCAGAAGAACAGAAATTTGCAGGTATGAGTTTCGTTGTCACTGGCAGCGTGAATCATTTTGCAAACCGGAATGAGGTAAAAGAACTGGTTGAGAAGATGGGTGGAAAAGTGACCGGATCTGTAACGAAGAAGACAAATTATCTGATCAACAATGATGTAGAGTCTGCTTCTTCCAAGAACAGAAAGGCGAAAGAACTTGGAGTGCCGATCATTTCAGAGGAAGAGTTTATAGAACTTGCAGGGGTGGAAATCGAATAAGAAGGACAGAGGAATCTGTCTGAATACGACCGAGAAAAGGAGGACCAGCCAATGGCAGAAAATGACCAGAAGGACAAGACAGTTGAGAAAGTAACCGGTGGGGTAGAAAATACAGACAAAAAAGAAAATAACGAAGATCGCTATGAAAAGGTCTGCTTCATCTGTCACAGACCGGAGAGTGTGACCGGAAAGATGATCGATCTTCCGAACAATATCTGCGTGTGTCCGGACTGTATGCAAAAAAGCTTTGATGCAATGAACAATATGAATTTTGGCGGGATGGATTACAGCCAGTTTATGAACATGGGACCGATGATGGGATTTGGAGACATGGATGCACAGATCCCGAAGAGCCAGCGTGTGAAAAAGAAAAAGCCGGAAGAAGAAAAAGAACCGATCCTGAATATCAAGGATATTCCTGCTCCGCATAAGATCAAAGCGAAATTGGATGAATATGTAGTAGGACAGGAATACGCCAAGAAGGTAATGTCGGTTGCTGTATACAATCATTATAAAAGAGTGGCAACGGATACAATGGATGAGATTGAAATCGAGAAATCCAATATGCTGATGATCGGACCTACCGGATCTGGAAAGACGTATCTGGTAAAGACACTGGCAAAACTTCTGAATGTGCCGCTTGCAATTACAGATGCGACCTCGCTTACCGAGGCTGGCTACATAGGGGATGATATTGAAAGCGTAGTATCGAAGCTTCTTGCAGCTGCGGACAACGATGTAGATAAGGCGGAACAGGGGATTATCTTTATCGATGAGATCGATAAGATTGCGAAGAAGAAGAATACCAGCCAGAGAGATGTTAGCGGAGAATCCGTACAGCAGGGAATGTTAAAGCTGTTAGAAGGCAGCGAAGTGGAAGTGCCGGTGGGAGCCAACAGCAAGAATGCGATGGTTCCGCTCACTACAGTCAATACAAAGAATATCCTTTTTATCTGTGGAGGTGCGTTCCCGGATCTTGAGCAGATCATCAAGGAAAGACTGATGAAGAATTCTTCTATCGGGTTTGGAGCGGATCTGAAAGACAAATATGATCATGATAAGAAAATACTGGAGAAGGTGACGACAGAAGATCTGCGTAACTTCGGAATGATTCCGGAATTTCTGGGACGTCTCCCGATCGTATTTACGCTTCAGGGACTGGATGAAGAGATGATGGTTCAGATATTAAAAGAGCCGAAAAATGCGATCCTCAAGCAGTATCAGAAGCTTCTGGCACTGGATGAGGTCAATCTGAAATTCGATGATGGTGCACTTCATGCGATCGCAAGAAAGGCAATGAAGAAGGATACCGGAGCCCGTGCACTGCGTGCGATCATTGAAGAATTCATGCTGGATATTATGTATGAGATTCCGAAGGATGACAGCATCGGGGAAGTGACGATCACGGAGGCATATATCGAAGGAACCGGAGGACCGCTGATCGAGCTGAGAAGCCAGTCTGTACCAAGGCTTGAGCATCACTGAGTATAACAATAACCTTCATATATCAAAAAAACATGGCGGTTATACAAAAATAGAATGGGAAATATCCGTAAATTTAAGATTTACGGGTATTTTTTTGTTGAAAAATTGTATTAAAAGGTGTACATTAGACAATGTGTCTAAAAAAACAAGATATAAACAGGAGTGAGAGAGAATGGAGACTTATAAGTATTTACTGGATCTTGCAATTATTTTACTTTGTACTAAAGCACTTGGTCTTGCGACCAGAAAGGTACAGATGCCACAGGTTGTAGGGGCACTTCTTGCAGGCGTTCTTCTTGGACCGGCGATGCTTGGGATCCTGACAGAGACAAGCTTTATACACAACGTTGCAGAGATCGGTGTTATCGTGCTGATGTTTTGTGCAGGTCTGGAAACTGATATACAGGAATTGAAGGCAAGTGGAAAAGCATCCTTCGTTATTGCACTGATAGGTGTTATCGTTCCACTGATCGGCGGTTATGCGACTGCAATGTTCTTTAACCGTCCGGATGTGATCGCATCCGATGCATCCTGCAGCGTATTTTTGCAGAATATCTTTATCGGTGTTATCCTGACAGCAACTTCCGTAAGTATTACGGTAGAGACATTAAAAGAACTTGGTAAATTAAAAACCAAATCCGGAAATGCGATTCTTGGAGCTGCGATCATTGATGACGTGCTTGGTATCGTTGCACTGACACTGGTAACAAGTATGGCAGATGAATCGGTAAAGATTTCAGTTGTATTACTGAAGATCGTTGCATTCTTCGCATTTGCAGGTGTGATTGGATTTATCTTTTACAAGGTATTTAAAAAGTGGACAGATCAGGCGGAAAAGGGACTCAGACGTCATGCGATCATGGCATTTGTATTCTGTCTGCTGATGGCTTATGTGGCAGAGAAATTCTTCGGTGTTGCAGATATCACCGGTGCATTTATCGCAGGGCTGATCATTTCCAATACAAGTAAATCTGATTTCGTGCTGAAGAAATTTGATACCATGTCTTATATGTTGCTTTCACCGGTATTTTTCGCAAGTATCGGACTGAAGGTAGAACTTCCGAAGATGAGTACTGCAATTGTAGGCTTTGCAGTGGTTCTTACCATTGTTGCAATCCTGACAAAGATCGTTGGCTGCGCCCTTGGTGCGAAGATGTGTGGATATAAGAATTATCAGTGTGCACGAATCGGTGTCGGAATGATCTCCCGTGGTGAGGTTGCGCTGATCGTTGCCAGCAAGGGAGAAGCACTCGGTATGATGGGCGGTAATTTCCTCGGACCGGTTATCATCGTGGTAGTGATCACAACGATCATCACACCAATTCTTCTGAAAATCGTATTCAAGAGCGGTCCGAATGTAAGTACCCTGGAAAAAGGAAAAGAAGTGACTTCCTTCTACGAGGATATTGAAAAGAAACGTACCGAATAAAGAATGGATATGGAGTGCAAAATGCGTAACCGTCCAGAATCATAGTATAAGAAAGAAAAATCCCTCATATATTTTCCAAAAGAAAGTATATGGGGGATTTTTATGCTACAGGAAGAATGTAAAGAAAAAATCCTGTCAGAAGAATACAGGGATTTTATGATGAGGGATACCGGTGCTCTCGGGGAAAATTTTCCTTTGGAAAACGGATGCCGGATACCGTTAAAATACGGTTTTGAGCTTCTTTATATTGACCAGAGTGAAGACAGAAAAAAGCCACTTGGCGATTATCCGTATACAATGGTTCCGAAGTGCTATACAACACTGGATATGGCAGCGATCCAACAGGCGGGAATTGCTGCGGTTCAGAATCTGACTGGTCTGGAATTAAGCGGTGAAGGAGTTCTAGTTGGGATCATTGATACTGGGATCAACTATCTGGATCCCATTTTCCGGAATCTGGATGGTTCGACCAGGATCCGGCGAATCTGGGATCAGGAAGAACAAAGTGGAACAGCGCCCCGGGAAATCGGATATGGAAGTGAATATACGAGGGAACAAATCAATCTGGCGATCCAGAGCGAGAATCCAAAGGAAACCGTTCCGTCATTTGATACGGACGGACATGGCACTTTTGTTGCAAGTGTGGCATGCGGAGGGGCAAATCCGGAGAATCTGTTTATCGGGGCAGCGCCGGAGGCAGAGATGGTGATCGTGAAGCTGAAGGAGGCAAAAGAATATTTACGGGAGTACTATTTTGTAGACTGTGATGCCAGATGCTATCAGGAAAATGATCTGGTAGCGGCGGTTTTTTATCTGCAGAAGGTACAAGAAGAGCTGAAAAGACCATTGGTGATCTGTCTGGCAGTTGGAACAAGCTTTGGAGGACATGGAGGATATTCAATCCTGTCAGAGTATCTGCAAAATGTGGCGGCGAGCGAAGGAATCGGGATTGTGACCGGAAGTGGCAACGAGGCAGATAAAAGGCATCATTATCTGGGAATTCTGGAACAGGAAAATAATCAGCCGGTGGAGATCAATGTAGGGAATAATACCAGAGGCTTTGTGATGGAACTATGGACAGAACTTCCGAATCTTCTGGCACTTTCTATCGAATCTCCAACAGGACAGACAATAGGACCGGTCTCGCTCAGACGGGGAATAGGAGAGTATGTGTTTGTATTCGAGCAGACCAGGGTAATATTTAATTACCGGGTTCTGGTAGAGACGACCGGGGCGCAGCTGGCATTTTTTCAGTTTGACAGACCGGGAAGCGGAATCTGGAAGATTATACCGGAAACACTGGAGCTGGGGAATGGAATCTTTCATATCTGGCTTCCAATGGAAGAGTTTCTGACGGGAAATGTCTATTTTATCCGTGCAAATCCGGAATATACGGTGATGGAACCAGGGGATACCGGGGCGGTGGTCTGTGCAGCGTACTATAATGGAAAGGAAAATAGCATTGCAGTCAGTTCGGGAAGAGGTTATACTAGAGATAACAGAATCAAACCGGATTTTGCTGCGCCGGGGATCAATGTGACAGGGATCAATTTAAGGGGGCAGTTTGTTGCAAGGTCTGGTTCCAGTATAGCAGTTGGAATCACTTCCGGAGCACTGGCACTTTTTATGGAGTGGCTGGATAGGCATGGAGTGAATCTGGATGCATCACAGATGAAGAATCTGCTGATATTGGGAGCTTCACGGAAGACAGACATGAATTATCCGAACCAGGAATGGGGATATGGAGCATTGAACCTTTACCGTACTTTTGAGCAGATCAGGCGGTTCTGAAAAATACGCAGATGCGAAAGGGGAAAAAGTAAATGAGTGATTTTTTTGATACAATAGGAAAGCGGATTTCAGATACCGTGGATGATCTTGGAAAGAAGGCAGGAGATACGATCGATATTCAGAAAAAGAAAAATGAGATCTATGGTCTGAAGCGAGATAGCGAGCGGGATATGACAGAGATCGGACGATTGGTATATGAGCGTTTCAAACAGGGGGAAGTGGTAGATACCGATTTTATCGCACTCTGCGAAGCAATCGAAAAGCGTGAAGAACAGACAGAGGTATGCGAGCAGGAAATCGCGCGAATCAAAGGAGAATAATTATGGAAATCCTGAGCATTTTAACCGGAGCTTTTGTTGCCGGGGTCGATCTTGGAATTAAAAAATATACTGAAGAAAATGTAAGAGACGGGGAAGAACGCCGGATTTGGAAAGGAAAAGGAATCTACCGCAAAGTCCACAACAAAGGTCTGATGATGAATCATCTGGATTCCAGACCAAAGCTGGTAAAAGGCATGTCGGCGGCAGCACTTGGAATCCTGTTTTTCTGGGAGCACCTTCTTTGGAAAGAACCGGGACGCAAACTGGCAAAGCTTGGAACATCGCTGATGCTGGGCGGAGCAGTTGGTAATACTTATGACCGTTTCAAAAGAGGTTATGTGGTCGATTATCTGTCTCTGAAAACAAAGAACAGGAAACTCTCGGATATCACTTTTAATCTCTCGGATCTGGCTCTTTTTGCAGGAGCGATCCTGACGGTATGGAGTTCTTTATTTGGAAAAAAGAGATAAAAATGATTCAATGTATCTGAAAAAATACTTGACTGTTTTTAAAGAGTTGAGGTATTATAAACCTTGCTGATATGGCGTTGTCTGGCATATGCCATATAGAAAAAAGAATAGAATCTCGGTTATATTGGAAACGATACATTCCTCCGGAATGATGAACGAACAACACATTTTCTGTTACGCTTATTATGAAGGAGGATATTTTTATGCCAAAAAACAAATTTCAAGACGTTATTTTCACAATTATCATGGTGTTCGTGATGGTTTATACCATGATCTGTTACAACATTGCTCTCAACGTAGGAGGAATGAACAACCAGGTATTTTTAAATGCATTCCACGAGCTGGTCATTATGGGACCAATTGCATTCATCCTTGATTTTTTCCTGATCGGACCATTTGCAAAGAAAAAAGCATTTTCCATTGTTAATCTGGAAAGAGATAATAACTTTCACCTGGTGATCGCCATTTCCGTAGTATCCATCATCGGAATGTGTCCACTTATGAGCCTTGCAGCAACCCTGCTCTTCAAGAATGCGGGAACCCAGTTCATATCCGTCTGGTTCCAGACCACAGTAATCAACTTCCCGATGGCATTCTTCTGGCAGCTCTGCTTCGCCGGTCCACTGGTAAGAAAGATTTTCACATTATTATTCCCAGAAAAAGAAACATCCAAAATCGCTGATGGTCAGGAAGCCTAATTGAGGTAAAGTGTAAATCCATTTGAAAATATAAAACAATGATTTACGGCTCCAGTTCAACACCCAGTCAAAGAAGTAAAACTCAGTCAACAACGTAAATAAAAAATAATCCCTGGTAGATGCGTCTTTGCACGATGGAAACGAGACTTAATCAATTGTGGAAGCCATTGCTGACACAATTGATGATTTGAAAGGCTCGTTGGAATGGTTCGTGCAACTTAGCAGCTACCAGGGATTATTTTTTATGCCCTCTTGCGACTACCCCTCAAGTTCTTTCAACACTTTCCTAAACTGAAACGTAAACAAAACCGTCGTGAAGGATACAGCCAGGAAGTCTGCAATCGGTTCAGCCATATACACTGCATTGGTCTTGTTCCCGGTCAGAATATGCGGCAGCAGATAGATCAGTGGCAGCAACAGGATAAATTTACGTGTAACAGCGACAGCAATCGAAGCCTTTGCTTTTCCGAATGATGTAAATGCCATCTGGCATGCGATCTGGATTCCGAAAAGCAGCAGGCAGGCACAGTAAATCCGGAGTGCTGATTTAGTAAAACCAAGCAGTGCAGAATCGGAAGTAAACATTTCTGCAAACACCTGAGGGAAGAGCATAATAAATGCCCACAGAAGTGTGGAATAACAGAGGCTTGCTGTTAAAAGAAGCCTGAAAGCTTTTTTTACACGATCTCTGTTTTTTGCACCGTAATTATAGCTCAGGACTGGTTGTGCACCCTGTCCAAGACCCTGCAGTGGCAGCATTGCGAACTGCATGACACTGGTAAGGATCGTCATGGCACCAACTGCGATATCTCCTCCGTATTTCAGCAGAGAAGAGTTGAAACATACAGAGATGATACTCTCACTAGCCTGCATGATAAATGTGGCAAGCCCGAGAGCGACACAAGGAAGAATAATCTCCGGTTTCAGGATGAGATTCTTTTTCCGGATGTGCAGGATCGTCTTTTTTCCGCAAAGGAAAAAAAGAACCCAGATGCAGGAGACTGCCTGTGACAGAATTGTGGCAAGCGCAGCACCTCTGACACCCAGATGGAATGCAAAGATAAACAGCGGATCCAGAACAATGTTCATCACTGCTCCGATCAGAACAGAGAGCATACCTGTTTTGGCAAAGCCCTGTGTGGTGATAAACATATTCATGCCAAGGGTAAGCTGGACGAAAATAGTGCCGACAGCGTAAATGTTCATATAATTTACAGCGTATTCAATTGTATTTTCACTGGCACCGAAGGCAAGAAGAAAAGTACGGTTACCAAACAGCAGGATGACTGTCAGGATTATAGAAATCAGAATCTGCAGGAAAAAGCAGTTACCCAGAATATGTTCTGCAGTATTAAGATCATTTTTTCCCATTGCAATCGAAGCATGCGGTGCACCACCGCCTCCAACCAGTGCGGCAAAAGCGGAAATGATCATAATCAGTGGCATACATACACCGACTCCGGTAAGGGCAAGTGCCCCATTACCAGGAATGTGTCCGATGTAAATACGGTCAATAATGTTGTACAGCATATTGATGAGCTGTGCGGTGATCGTCGGAAGCGCCAGCCGGAACATCAGCTTTCCGACGGGTTCAGTACCCAGAAAATCTTTGTCTTTGTTCATGTCTAATAATCTCCTTTGTGATAAATAGTTGCTACGTTTGATGCCAGACGTTCATTCAGCGAGGCGAACATCTGGAATTCTTCTAATGAAAATCCGTCAAACAGATTGTGGTAAAAAGCAGACTGAAACGTGTCGATTGCTCCGGTAACATTTTCGCATGATGGCAGCAGGGAAAGATGCGTTTTCCTGCGATCCGTCTGGTCTGCTGTTTTTGAAAGAAGCCCCTTCTGACATAAAAGATCAACTGCCTGGGATACATTCCCTTTTGAGAGCATCCGTAGCTCGACGATATCACCTGCGGTATCTTTTGTGGGGTTATTATGTAAGAAAGCAATGATCTTAGCCTCGATCAGCGAGAGATCATACTGGCGGCATAATTCTTTCAACTTCTGTTCATGCATTTTACCAATTCGCTGCATTAATACAAGCAGATATGTAATGTTCATCCATACACCTCCGTTTTTTAATAAAAAAGAATGTGCCTTGACACATTCTCGTGCCGAGCGCAGTCACTTGGAAAAAAGTTCTAAAAAGAACCATTTAAATAATATCTTATATCAATTGAGATAAAATGTCAATAGAACGAAAATATGCAAGTTATTTGTTAAAATATAAACAGTATAATTGTATACGAAAATACATTTTTTTACTTTAACATATTGACGTGGGGAAAATTTGCTGTTACAATAATAAACAATTTATAGACCATAGTTCAAGGAGGACATAAGTACATGCTTACAGGATTTAAAAACGCAGTAGAAGTTGATTTCACATTGGAAGAAAATAAAAAGAAAATAGAAGAAGCATTCAAACAGGCTCATGCAGAAGCAGGTGCTGTTTACCCGCTGATCATCGGTGGAAAGAAAGTTGAGACAGAAAAGAAGATCGCTTCTGTGTCACCGGCTACAAAGGAAGTACTCGGATATGCATGCTCATGCAGCAAAGAACAGGCTGACGAGGCAATCAAGTCATCTTACGAAGCATTCAAAAAATGGAGCCTTACATCTGTAGAAGAAAGAGTACGTGTATTAAGAAGACTTGCAGCACTTCTGATCGAGAACCGTTTTATCATGGATGCATGGAATGTCCTTGAAAGTGGAAAGAACTGGGGAGAAGCTGACGGAGAACTTTGCGAACAGCTTGACTTTATCAATTCTTATGTAATGCATATCCAGAATCTGGAAAAAGGAAAAGAACTGGTTCCTACAGATGAACTTACAAAATGCGTTTACATCCCGATCGGTGTAGGTGTGGCTGTCTCTCCATGGAACTTCCCACTCTCACTGTTTGGTGGAATGATCGTATCTGCAGTTGTTACCGGTAACACGATCTGCTGTAAACCGTCTTCAGACGCTCCGATCGTTGCATACAAATTCGTAGAACTCTGCCAGAAAGCTGGTATTCCGGCTGACGTAGTAAGTTACATTCCAGGATCAGGATCTGAGATTGGTGACTTCATCGTAGAACATCCGCTTACAAGATTTGTAAACTTCACAGGATCAAAAGCAGTTGGATGCAGAATCAATGAACATGCAGCCAAGATCGCTGACGGACAGAGATGGATCAAACGTGTTGTGGCTGAGATGGGTGGAAAGAATGCAATTATCGTAGATTCAACAGCAGACATCAAGAAAGCAGCAAATGGAGTTGCAAGCTCTGCATTTACATTCCAGGGACAGAAATGCTCTGCATGCTCAAGAGCAATTGTTCTGGCAGATGTATATGATGAGTTTGTAGATGAAGTTGTAAAATGCGCAGCAGAACTGAAGGCGAACCAGGGATCGGGCGAAAGCAATGCAGCGATGGGACCGGTTATCAACCAGGGCGCTTATAACAGCATTACCAATTACATCGAGATCGGACGTAAAGAAGGAAATGTTGTATTCGGTGGTACATACAGTGACGCAGAAGGATATTATATTGATCCTACTGTAATCCGCGATATCAAGAGAGATGCAAGAATTGCCAATGAAGAAATCTTTGGACCAGTCCTTGCTGTTATCAAAGTAGATTCTTTTGATGAAGCACTTGATGTAGCAAACCAGACAGAATATGGTCTGACAGGATCTGTATACAGTGAGACACGTGAAAATATCCAGAGAGCAAAAGTAGAATTCCAGGTAGGTAACTTATACTTTAACAGAAAATCTACAGCAGCAGTTGTACTTCAGCATCCATTTGGTGGATTTAACATGTCCGGAACAGATGCGAAGACTGGTACAGCAGATTATCTGACAAACTTCATGAACCTTAAATCAATCACAGAAGATCTGAATTCATAGGAAGAGCCGGACTTAAAAAAGGACAGGGAATCAGAGTGTGTATAAAAGCGAAGTATTGGCTTGGCAGATTATAGAAAAACCGGAGGCTTGTGTAAAAAGACACATGAGCCTCCGGTTTTTATTATCAGGAATTCTATTTTTGATGCAAAGTGTCCAACAAGTGATACGGATGATTTGCTTAGCTGTCTGAAAAAGCTGACCGCAATTTACTCATCTTTAAATCCTTCACCCACTACATCATTCGATTCCATGATTACAAGGAAGGATTTTGGATCAATCGTTTTGATCAGCTTGCGGATTCCGTACATCTGCTTATTGTTGCAGGCGCACATTATGATGTGCTTATCATCTTTGGAATAACTTCCCATACCATTTAAAATTGTAGAGCCGCGTCCGAGAACCTCATCGATTTTGAAGCAGATTTCAGTGCTGTGTTCGGGATCGGTTACGATCAGGGCAAGCTTTCCTTCATCAATTCCGTACATAACTTTATCCATAACAAGAGAGAGCAGATAGCTGACGATCAGACCGTAGATCAGACTGTCCACGTCACGGGATACAATTACGGTTCCGAGGATCACAATTACTGCATCCAGTGCAAATGCAATATTTCCAAGGGAAAGGTGAGGGTTCAGTGCTTTGATCGACATCATGATAAAGTCAGAGCCGCCGGTTGAAGAATCACGCATATAGATCATTGCATAACCAAGTCCGGAAAGGACACCGCAGCAGATGGCAGAAAGAAGTCTGTCACCCTGATAAACCGGGAACAGCGGTGCGATCACGTCCATGATTATGGAAGTAATAATGATCGTCCGGACTGAATTCAGGAAAAATCTGCGGCCCAGAAGCCGAAAACAACAGATGGCAATCGGGATGTTAAGGATCAAGGCAACAGTACCGATCGGCAGTCCAAACAACTGGTAAAAGATCAAGGCGATTCCGTTTACCCCTACCATCGGAAACTTTGCGGCGGCAGCAAAATTATAGACACCGACAGCGATCAGGATTCCTCCGATAATGTCAGTTGCGATATCTTTTGTAAGTTCCAAAGTTTTGTTCTGATTCATGATAATAACCTCCTTGATGTTGATGGAATGTGATTTATAAAAAGCAAAGGCTTGCCAGAAAGACCAAAAAAAACACCTGCTAATTATATCTGGATATAATCGCAAATGCTCTTCATTTCTTTAGTATACGCGCCATAGGATAAGAATGTCAACGGTTGTTTGGGTTGTATCCGTAAAATAAATTTGTTATGATAATGAACAGGAAAAGTTGCAAATTACAGTGATAAAGTGAGGGACAGATTATGAAAATAGTTTTTTTAGATGTAAAAACAATTGGAGAAGATATTGATCTTTCTGGATTTGACAGGCTTGGTGAAGTCGTAAAATACGATTTTTCTACATCAGAAGAAGTAACGGAAAGAGTTCAGGATGCAGATGTGATTATTTTAAATAAAGTACAGGTCAATGAGCAGACGATTGGAAAAGCAGAGAAGTTAAAGCTGGTATGCGTGACGGCAACGGGGACCAACAATCTGGATAAAGAATATCTGGAAAAAAGAGGAGTTGCATGGAGAAATGTAGCTGGCTATTCGACAGAAACGGTGGCACAGCACACTTTTGCAATGCTTCTCTATCTGCTGGAAAAGATACGTTATTACGATGATTATGTAAAAGAAGAGCGTTACATCAATGATACAATATTTACGCATTTTGCAGAGCATTTTACGGAGATCAGTGGCAAAACCTGGGGGATCATAGGCCTGGGAACAATTGGCCGGAGAGTTGCGGATATCGCAAAAGCATTTGGAGCACAGATTATTTATTACTCTGCATCAGGGCGTTCGGCGCAGGAAGGTTACGAACAGGTAGATCTGGATACATTGCTTGCAAAATCTGACATTATATCCGTTCATGCACCGTTAAATGAACATACAGAGGGCTTAATGGATAAAGCAGCATTTGCAAAAATGAAAAAAACCTGTATTTTCCTGAATCTCGGACGTGGTCCGATCGTAGTCGAGCAGGATCTGTATGAGGCACTTGAAAATGACGAGATAGCTGCAGCCGGACTTGACGTACTTTGCCAGGAGCCGATGAGTGAGACGAATCCGCTGCGAAAAATAAAAGATAGCAAAAAACTGCTGATTACACCACATGTAGCATGGGCGAGCGTGGAAGCAAGGACAAAGCTGATGGGGATAATACTGGGACAGGTAAAAGAATATTTTCAAATTTAAGAAACCGGAGTTGGCGCATGGATTTTAGTGATATGCGGCAACTCCGGTTTTGTTTAAAATATTTGTTTACTTGTAAAGAGTCACAAACTGTCCAATCTGTCCGTCAAAAGAGGTATTGAGACAAAGCTGATCCAACAGATCTTCATCGACAATATAACCAAGATGGCAGGTGATGGTCTGTCCTTTTTCAAGACTGGTGAAAAAGTAATGATGGTCAGAGTTGTCGGAGCATACAGAGGCATCAAAATAAATTGGATAATTGATAACATCTTTGTATGTTGGATTATCGAACAATGCATTGTTATAATATCCGTCTGGATTTTCGGACGGAATGGTCAGATCATAATTTACACAGGATTCCGTATCGGAAAAAGGATTGTCGGATGGATTTGTAATCTCAAGAGTTACATATAATAATTTTCGATGAATCTGTGCAGTACCTGTTTGTGTATTGAGTGAGTCGGTTCCATTTCCGACCTGAATAATAGCACGATTATATGATATAAGATCTCCGTTGTCGTTAATCGAACCATCTGGAAGATTTTTACCATTATCAGTAAAGAAATCTGCGTTAAGTGAACGGATATTATCAAAAGCTTCTACTTTTTTAACAGTCATCTGATAGCCACAGGTTTCGTCGGTCCAGGTATCATTTACTTTAAGCCAGGTAGTCTGTAGTGCTTTTGGTGCAGTTGCATCTTCAGCTAATTCCGTTTTAAGTTCGGACAAAGAACCTGCAAAGGTAGCGTCAGAATCTGTAGCAGGCGTAAGTGTCACACCAGAAGCAATCTTTTTCGCTTCTTCATTGGTGATTGCATTTCCCATATTGATTTCAACAATATAGCCTGAATCCTGGAAGACGACGTAGGCATCCTTATCAAAGACTCCAGAAGAGTCGAAAGTCATCAGAACCGCATCATTTCCATTGGCATTAAATTCTTCACGAGAAGTCATATAGGAGTGCGAAAATGTAAAATCATCGGTATCCATCTTGTAGAGAGAAAATACAGTACCATGTGAAGAAGATTCTGTATCGGAAGGGACATAGTACTTGTCAGGTCCACGGTCTGAAGCAGCAATACTTCCATCAGGTAAATAAGTTGGAGTCAGCTTTACCGGAGAAAATACAGTATCTTTTGAGGTAGTCGTTAGAGAAAGATCACCGCTGTATGTTCCGGTACTGTTGTAATGCATTTGAAGCAGTCTGTCAGCTGCATATGCGGTTGCGGGAAGGAGGGAAAGGGCAACGATGGCAGCGGTAACACGGTAAAGATGGTTTCGATGCCGGTTATGTTCACTTTCCGAGACAGCATGCAGTAAGTTCTGCTTTTTTCGGTTATAGTTATCGGAAAAAGTGTGATCCATATTCATAGAATCAAATTCTTCAAGGCTTATTTGGTCAAATTTTTTGTTTTGCATACATATCATCTCCTATGATCAATCTGAGTTTTTTCAATGCTCTTTGCTGACGTTTCCGAACCAGAGATTCGCCGATTTCAAGGACGGAAGCTGTTTCTTTTACCGAAAGCTGGTGTACACAGCGGAACAGGATCACATCGCGATAAGAGTCGGGAAGTTTTCCAAGGATCTGCTCAAGGACAGAGTCACCGGCAAGACGGCTGACCAGCTTCATAATATCATCACGCTCATCAGCAAAATCCATATCTTTGATTGGAACCGTTGCATTGGACGTTATTTGATTTTTCCGGTACTGATCGAGGGAAGCACTTTGAATCGTCTGAAGAACATAGGACCGTGTTTTTTCATCTTCCAGATCCCGAAGCTTTCGTATATTCTTAAGCAACCGTACAAAAGCATCCTGCACCGCATCTTCAGCCTGCCACTCATTCCTCAGAATCGAAAAAGCCACCGCATACATCTTCTGCTCATACAACTCATACAATCGTTCCAACTTCTCACTGTCAGAATACTCACGCATATAAAAATAACACCTTCTTTCATATCTTTATTGAACGTTCTATAAATAAAGACGAAATACAACCCTGAAATGTGACACTTTGAATAAAATATCCATTTAATGTAAAAAACAACAGCATAAAAATAAAGCTACATAACATAAAACTGAATAACCTGCAATATGGACATCCTAACCAAAAAAATTCACTTGAGCCTGGAACTCTTATCCATATATAAAACTTTTCGACAGTACAAGAAGAAATAATACAATAGGGATCACAGACATTTGCAGGAATCCTAAGCATCTTAGTCTGTAGCAGATTTGCGTTAGTAAGAAAAATGACACTGTCTGAGCGCCAGCGAGTTTGTCATTTTTCTTACTGCTTTTAGCAAATTTACTACAGACCTAGATGCTCTTGGATTCCGAAACGTCTGTGATCCCTATTGTATTATTTCTTCTGTCCGTCAGACAACCCTTTACATCTCCGCGTATAATTTCACAAGCTCAACTGTGATATCCACAGCCTTGTCCATTCCTTCTGCCGTGATGTGTTCATATGGTCCATGGAATGCATGTCCCCCTGTTCCGAGGTTCGGGCAGGGAAGTCCCATAAAGCTGAGCTGGCATCCGTCTGTTCCGCCGCGGATTGGAAGCACAAGCGGTGCAACACCCGCATTTTCACAGGCTTTCTTTGCATTCTCAATCAGATGCATGCATCCGGCAATAATCTCAGCCATATTCTGGTACTGGTCAGTAATCATAAGCTTCACAGTGCCTTCTCCCCATTTTTCATTGAGGTTCTTCTCAATATGGCGAAGAGTTTCTTTTCTGGCTTCAAACAGATTCTTGTCATGATCTCTTACAATATAATGAAGCTCTGCTTTTGCCACATCTCCACTCATACCGGTTAAATGGTAGAATCCTTCATAATCCTCCGTTTCACGCGGGATTTCAAGTCCTGGAAGCATGTTATTGATTTCAGCGGCAACCAGGCACGCATTGATCATCGTATCCTTGCTGGAACCCGGATGCACAGCAAAGCCGGTAATTTCAAAATCTGCCTTGCATGCATTGAAGTTTTCATACTGAATTTCTCCTTCGGTATCGCCATCCAGAGTGTAGGCAAACTGTGCAGCAAATTTTTCTACGTTAAAATGATCAGTTCCACCACCGACTTCTTCATCTGGTGTAAAAGCAATTGAGATCGGTCCATGAGGAATATTTTCTTTGATCAGTGCTTCAGCCATGGTCATGATCTCGGCAACTCCGGCTTTATCATCGGCACCAAGAACAGTTGTACCGTCTGTTGTGATCAGGGTGCGTCCGGCAAGAGATGGAAGATGCGGGAAATCTTTTACGGTAAGGGTACGTCCACTTGTGCCAAGCGGCAGATCACCGCCATCGTAGTTCTTGTGTACGACCGGGATGATGTCATGGTCACAGTAATCGGAAACGGTATCCATGTGTGCGATAAATCCGATAGATGGTTTATTCTCATATCCCGGTGTGGCAGGAATCTTTCCATATACATAGCAGAATTCATCCAGACTTACGTCAGAAATCCCGAGGGCAGTCATCTCATCTGCCAGAATACGTGCCAGGTCGAACTGACACTGGGAAGAAGGAGAAGTCGTACTGTGTTCATCACTTGGGGTACGGACTACTACATAATTTAAAAGTCGTTCATATGCTCTCATAATAAAACCTCTTTTCATTAACATTTCTTATCCGAGTATAGCATTTTGCAGGTGAATATGCAATTGTGGCAGCAGGTTCTTTTTTGGTGTGAAATTTAACATAACGTAAGAAAAAACCAAGGGATGAAAATGTGAAAATTTTTGAAAAATGAAAAAAGTAAAAAATAAAAAAATTGCACAAAACAAATAAAAAAGTTTGAAAAACAGCAAAAATATTGGTTAAAAAAGATGTGATTTTGGTTAATCTTGATAATTCATGAGTGCTATAATACAGCTGTAACAAGGAAATAGGTACTTTACCAGAAGTCAGTGATTGGAGGAAAAGATAAATGAATACTTTAAAAGCTGAAAAAAGAAACATGCAGACAAAAGCCAAAAAACTCAGAAGAGAAGGTTATGTAACCGGCAATGTATTCGGACGTGAGATTGAAGGCTCCATTCCGGTACAGATGACACAGAAAGAAGCGGAAAAGTTCCTGAAAGCTAATGGCAAAGGAAGCCAGATCATGCTGGATTTGGACGGAGAGCAGATGGATGTGCTGGTAAAAGAAGTCGATTATGATTCTATGGGTTCAAAAGTACTTGAAATAGATTTTCAGGCACTGGTAAGTGGAGAAATGGTACATTCCGTAGCAGAAGTTGTGATCCACAATCAGTCAAAGGTTGTCACAGGTGTTGTGGAGGAACTGCTTGGTGAAATTGAATACAAAGCACTTCCATCGGCACTTGTTGAAAAAGTAATTGTTGACGTTGGAGATTTGAAGGTTGGAGAAACCATTAAAGTCAAAGACCTTGACATCGCAAAGGATAAAGATGTCAAACTGATCACAGATCCGGAAGCAGATGTAGCAGGTGTGGCTGCCGTTCATAATGATGTTCCGGAAACAGATGAGGAAGAAACAGCAGCTGAATAAAAAGATTTTGTAAAAAAGGCGGACGCTTTGCAGAAAGAACTGCAAAGTGCCCGTTTTTTGCTTCATAGAAAATCCCGAAGGAACTTCCTATGAAACAAAAGGCACTGCGTGCCGGAGATGCACATTCTTTCTATTTAATGAAATTCCTAATCCCATTTTTCAGCAGGAAATCATAACGGAATATTTACATAAAATCAGGAATCTTTATACAATCTTTATACTAAAAATACTATCATTGATTTACAAAACAGGAGAGGAAAAACAGTGAGAGGAAGGAAAGGTTATGTTCGAGATTGAGAGTATTATTTTATTTACAGGGATCCTGAGCTTTCTGCTGATCGCCGGATTGCATCTGATGCGTGAACTCGACATTTTTCTGAAGAAGGATAAAAAAGAGAGAGAGGAAGAAAGATATAGAGGAGAAAGGAAACGAAACAAATGACAGTAATATATAAAAAGATGACACAGACACAGATGATTGTTGTCGGGTATTTGTTGTTGATCCTTTTGGGAAGTATTCTCTTAATGCTTCCGGTTTCATCAAGGGATGGAAATATGACATCTTTTGCAGATGCATTATTTACCTCGACATCCGCATCCTGTGTGACTGGGCTGGTTGTACAGGATACATATCTGCACTGGTCTTTTTTTGGACAGCTTATCATTTTGATCCTGATCCAGATCGGCGGTATGGGATTTATGACAATTGGTGTCTGTGTGGCGATTCTGTTAAGAAGAAAGATAGGGCTTAAAGTCCGTGGAATTTTGCAGGAGAGTATCAATAGTATTCAAATTGGTGGAATTGTAAAGCTTACGAAGAAGATTATAAAAGGAACACTTTTTTTTGAAAGCATTGGAGCTGTATTGCTGATGATCCGGTTTATTCCGGAATTCGGAATAGGAAGAGGAATCTGGTACGGGATCTTTCATTCTATATCAGCCTTTTGCAACGCCGGGTTTGACCTTATGGGAGAAAATGGTGCCTATCAGTCACTGATCAGATATTCGGATGACTGGCTGGTAAATACAGTGATCATGCTGCTGATTATAATCGGTGGAATCGGTTTTTTGGTGTGGGATGATCTGTCTGTGAAAAAATTTCAATGGAAAAAATATCATCTGCATACAAAGATTGTATTATCAACAACAGGTTTTCTGATTATAGGAGGAGCAGTTTTATTCCTGATACTGGAAAAAAATAATGTACTGGCAGGGATGCCTGTGAAAGAACAGATACTCTGTTCTTTATTTCACTCGGTGACAGCCAGAACGGCAGGATTTAATACAACCGATACAGGAGCGTTGACGGAAGGCAGTAAACTTGTTACTATGATTCTGATGTTCATAGGAGGAAGCCCGGGATCTACAGCAGGTGGAATTAAGACGACAACCGTAGTAGTTCTTATTGTATTTGTGCGTGCAAATCTGATGGAAGCAGCCGGTTGTAATGTATTTAACAGAAGACTGGATGAAACTGCGATCAGAAAGGCCAGTGTTGTAATGTGTACGAATTTGTTCCTTATACTAACAGGAACGATCTTCATGGAAATTATGCAGCCGTTTTCTTTGTCGGATGTGATGTTTGAAGTCTTTTCTGCAATGGGAACAGTGGGAATGTCTGCGGGAATCACAAGAGATGTATGTATGGCATCAAGAATGGTGCTGGTATTTCTGATGTTTTGCGGAAGAATAGGAAGTCTGACATTTGCGCTTTCATTGAAAGGGCACAGACATGAAGCACCGATCCGGAAACCGGTAGAAGAAATTACGATAGGATAGAATAAGGAGTAGAAAATGAAATCAGTATTGATTATTGGACTTGGAAGATTTGGTCATCATCTGTGTATTGATATGGCAAATCGGGGAAATGAGGTAATGGTCATCGATAAAGATGAGAAAAAGACAACGGATTTGTTGGAATACGCAACAGCAGTACGGGTAGGGGACTGTACAAATGAAGAAGTATTAAGAAGTCTTGGAGTAGGAAATTTCGATCTTTGCTTTGTGTGCATCGGATCAAATTTCCAGAGCAGTCTGGAGATAACAAGCCTGGTAAAAGAGCTTGGAGCCAAACATGTTGTCAGTAAGGCAAACAGGGATATCCATGCAAAATTCTTATTGAGAAATGGAGCGGATGAAGTCTTTTATCCGGATCGGGATATTGCAGAGCGACTGGCTGTAAAATACAGTGCAAATCATGTTTTTGACTATTTTGAACTCAGTAAGGATTATTCGATTTTTGAAATCCAGCCGAAGGCTGCATGGATCGGGCGGACGATAGAAGAAGCGGATATAAGGGCAAACTATCATATAAATGTATTTGGAATAAAGAAAAATACAGAGGTGGTGGTCCTTCCGAGAGCGGATTATGTGATGCATGAGAAGGATCATCTGCTTGTAGTAGGTCTTACAAAGGATATTGACCGTCTGCTTGCAAGTATAAAATGATGAATGATGGGGGAAAGAAAATGACAAAAAAGAGAGTAAAATATATGGTGCAGTCGATTGCGATCATGGCGGTTGCAACATTTTTGTCTTTTTTTCTCCAGAGTTATGGAATTCGAAAAGAAAATATTCTGATGATCTATATTGTGGGTGTACTGGTCATAACAGTTACAACTACCGGTTATCTGTATGGAATGATGGCTTCTGTATGCAGTGTGCTGCTGTTTAATTATTTTTTTACAGTGCCGGTGCATACATTTGCGATGACGGATCAGAATGATGTGGTACGTCTGGTATTTTTCCTTATCACAGGATTCATTTCCGCAAGTATTATGGTACGATTTCATAATCAGGTGCGTATTGCAGAGGAAACAAGGGCACAGATGGAAAGAGAAAAGCTGAAAAGCAATATGCTGAGAAGTATATCCCATGATTTCAGGACACCTTTGACCGGAATTATGGGAGCTGCAGGACTCTTAAAAGAGGCGGATGAGTTGGATGCCGGAGTCAGAAAGGAACTGGCAGGAGAGATACAGGAGCAGTCTGTATGGCTGATGCGCCTGATGGAAAATATTTTGAATATGACAAAGCTGGAAAGTGAAGAATTTGAGATCCGGAAAAACCAGGAAGTAGTGGATGATCTGATCTATGAAGCCGTATCACATATCATAGGACTCCGGGAAAAGAGGAGGTTTGAAATTAAACTTCCGTCGGAGCTGATTGTTGTAAATGTAGATGGAAAACTGATGGTCCAGGTGCTGGTCAATCTTCTGGATAATGCGATGAAGCATACAGGGGAAAATGGATGGATCTGTATAGAAGCCAGATATGATGCAGGGAAAGTGTGGATCCGTGTCGAGGATGACGGAGACGGGATCCCGGAAGATCTGAAAGAAAATATTTTTGACGAATTTATTACAAGGTCAGATGAAAAAGGGGACAGACAAAGAGGAATCGGTCTGGGACTGGCTATATGTAAAGCGGTAGTAAATGCACATGGTGGAAATATTTATGCAGAGAACAGAAAAGAAGGCGGAGCAAGGTTCATGTTCTGGCTGGAGGCAAGGCAGGTAAGTACAGATGGCAGATAAGCATAAAATTTTAATTGTGGAAGACGATAAATATATTATTAACTTTATCTCGATGAGTCTTAAGAAAGAAGACTATGATTTTGTGATTGCGAAGACATGTGGAGAAGCAAATGCACTGTTCTATGCAAACAGACCGGATATGATCATTCTGGATCTTGGACTTCCGGATGGTGACGGGATTGAGATTATAAAAAGTGTAAGAGAGATCTCGAAAATACCGATCATTGTGGTCAGTGCAAGACAGGAAGAGGAAGAAAAAATACAGGCACTGGATCTGGGGGCAGATGATTATGTGACAAAACCGTTTTATATGGGCGAACTGCTTGCCAGAATCCGTGTGGCGCTCAGAAAGAGTAACCAGATTCCGGAAGAAAAGAAAGAAAAAATCTTTCAGTGTGATTATCTGAAAGTGGACTGGGAAAAACATCAGGTATCGATTGATGAGAAAGAAGTTCATCTGACCCCGATGGAATATAAGATTTTGAAATTATTGATCGACAACAGGGGAAAGGTACTGACACATAATTATATTCTCAGCCAGATCTGGGGCAGTGCACAGGGAGTAGAAGCAGCCAACCTGAGGGTGTTTATGGCAGCACTGCGAAGGAAGATAGGATCCCGGAAATTGCAGATTTATTCTGACAGAAGTCGGAGTAGGGTACCGGTTTAGAGAGGCTGTGGAATAAAACAATTTGCAGGCGAGGAAATTAGCTAGAAAAAACGAATGTTATTCTTGAATGACTACCTACAGGACTGATATGATAATGATATAAATTATCAATAAATGGTTTTTGCCAAAGGAGACAGATAGAGGAATGACATTAAAAGAATTACAAGTCGGAAAGACAGCTACGATTCTTTCCGTAGGAGGAAGCGGTGCACTCAGGCAGCATTTCCTGGATATGGGACTGATTCAGGGAACAGAAGTGACGATTGTAAAGTATGCGCCGATGGGGGATCCGGTTGAGATCAGGATCCATGGTTATGAACTTACGATCCGTCTGGAGGATGCCGGACAGATTGAAATTACGCCGGCCCATGAGCCACATTATAAGAAGAAGGAAGGCAGACAACCGTTAGGAGATGCACAGCATCCGGGGTATGGAGAAGCAGGCATTTTTCATGAGAAGAAAACAGAGCATCCGTTACCAGAGAATACGACACTTACGTTTGCATTGGTTGGAAATCAGAATTGTGGAAAAACAACGCTGTTCAACCAGCTGACCGGATCGAATCAGCATGTGGGAAATTTCCCAGGTGTTACGGTTGACAGAAAAGACGGTGTGATCAAGGAACATCCCAATACCCGTATTACCGATCTTCCGGGAATTTATTCTATGTCTCCGTATAGCAGTGAGGAAATTGTTACAAGAGAATTTCTGCTTCAGGATAAACCGAAAGGAATCATCAATATTGTAGATGCAACCAATATTGAACGGAATATGTATCTGACGATGCAGCTTATGGAACTTGAGATCCCAATGGTTGTTGCGCTGAATATGATGGATGAGATGCGTGTGAACGGTGGCTCTGTGCGTGTGAATGAGCTGGAAGCATTTCTCGGAGTACCGGTTGTACCAATCTCGGCAGCAAAGGGAGAAGGAATTGCGGAACTGGTAGAACATGCACTGCATGTCGCAAAATATCAGGAAGCACCGGAGGAAGTGGATTTTTGCTCTGCTGAAGGTCAGGAAAGTGCGGTTCACAGATGCATTCATGCGATCATGCATCTGATTGAAGATCATGCAAAGGAAGCAGGGATCCCGGTCAGATTTGCAGCAAGTAAACTGGCAGAGAATGATGAGCTTGTCCTGGAAAAATTAAAGCTGAGCCAGAATGAAAAGGAACTTCTGGAACATATCAATCTGCAGATGGAAGAAGAATGCAAGGTAGACCGTTCATCGGCAGTAGCGGGAATGCGTTTTAACTATATCCAGCGTGCCTGTGAAGATACGGTCTTAAAGCCACATGAGAGCAGGGAGCGGGTGCGAAGCAGGAAGATTGATCAGGTTCTGACAGGAAAATATACCGGGATTCCGGCATTTATCGCAATTATGGGACTGGTATTCTGGCTCACATTTAATGTGATCGGAGCATTTTTGCAGGATCTTCTGCAACAGGGAATTGACCAGGTGATTGTAGCCTGCAGTCAGGCGCTGGATGCGGCAGGAGTCAATGGCGTATTAAAGTCACTGATTGTAGATGGAATCTTTCAGGGGGTTGGAAGCGTGCTGAGTTTCCTGCCGATCATTGTTACACTGTTCTTTTTCCTTTCGATGCTGGAGGACAGTGGATATATGGCAAGGGTTGCGTTTATTATGGATAAACTTTTGCGAAAGATTGGTCTTTCCGGAAGAAGTATTGTACCGATGCTGATCGGATTTGGATGTACAGTACCGGGAGTTATGGCGAGCCGGACACTTTCTTCAGAGCGTGATCGTAAAATGACAATTATGCTGACTCCGTTTATGAGTTGTTCAGCAAAACTTCCGATCTATGCATTCTTTACAGCGGCGTTTTT